>Ga0100391_1000537_pt1 | contig 44367 bp, 36 predicted proteins | sample CryGeymeta201515_FD_81541 | JGI IMG/M metagenome (GOLD analysis project Ga0100391, IMG submission 81541) | Groundwater microbial communities from Crystal Geyser aquifers in Utah, USA - Crystal Geyser metaG 2015-15 | ecosystem: Environmental > Aquatic > Deep subsurface > Groundwater | place: USA... | reverse complement strand
TCACTTGAATAATTCAAAACGAAGAGCTTATCTCGTCAATATCGTGTTTTGTGTTGACAGACTGTATCACCCTTAGTTGGAATCTCCCGCAGATTTCGCTGATTACCGCAGATCTGAATTTTTGTATTGTATCACTTGAATAATTCAAAACGAATAGCTTATCTCGTCAATATCGTGTTTTGTGTTGAAAGACTGTATCATCCTTATTTGGAATCTCCCGCAGATTTCGCTGATTACCGCAGAATTATCAGATACTTAATTTCCAAAACTTAGTCTCTGCGATAATCTGCGAAATCTGCGGGAAACTACTAAAACACCATTTTATGGAGGTGACTAAACTATCAAATTCAGGATAGCCAAAAGGCTAAATGGTGGTGAATACAAACACATCAAAAATGTTGTTCCTTTCAAACTCAATTTTTCTCATTAAACTGATTTACCCATTTTTTAAAATATTTCCCGTATATTTCTTGAATATACGCGAATTTACTAAATCATCAAAACTTAGTCTCTGCGATAATCTGCGAAATCTGCGGGAAACTACTAAAACACCATTTTATGGAGGCGACTAAACTATCAAATTCAGGAAGCCAAAAGGCTAAATTGAAACCATTTTTGGAATCAGATTCCCATCCAAATCGTGCTGCCTCCCGATGGCCGAAACCGTGATACAAGAATGCACAGGCAATATCCCAATTAAATCACCTGGTTTATATTGCTGGCAAATCTCCTTTGGAAGCTTAACGATGCCATGCTCTTGCGATAAACGAGCCAGCCAAGCACCAGGAAGAGGAGTCGTCCATCCCTTTTCTGTAAATTTTACCAGGTAGCCATACAGCCTAAATCCCTGATCAGCAGCAATAAACTCACTCGAAAAATGCACCGAGCCGCCATAAATCACCATTTCTTCGCGCTCGGGATGCACGGCTACTACCGGACAAGCCATCGCCACAGCAATATCCCCGAGGCTGCATGAGCCAATGTGATACTGCATCACATCGTAATAAACAAAATTTCCGGGACGCCACTCATCAAAGCCTTTCAAATCGTCCAGCATGGAACAGGATGGTGTGTCGCCCCAACTCAAAACCAGATCCTCTTTCCGAAGTTTTGATTTCAGCGCCTTCATCTTTTGATTAATCTGTTGGGTTTTTTCTGCTATTGCTGTTTTCCCGCCGGGCTGATGATAAAAATGTCCGGCATGGGTAAGCAGTCCTTTGAGCCTTATGTTTTTAGAAACATTAATCTGATCAGCAAATTCCAGCACGCGATTTTCATCATCCAGCGGAATACCTGTCCGGCCAGCGCCTGAATCAATTTTAATGTATACACCCACCAGGTGTTCAAGCAGGTTATCCAGCTGTTTGGCAACAGCCAAATCTTCAATCAAAACGTACAGCTTTATCCTTCCGGCTAATTCATTTATTTTTTTGATCTCCAATAGGTTAACCGGGAAAGCAATCAAAATATCATCCCAGCCATGATCAGCAAAATAGCTGGCCATACTTACCGACGAAACCGTAATCCTGTCGATACCTTTTTGCCTGAACCATTGCCCAACCACACCTGATTGATGGGTTTTAAAATGTGGTCTAAAGACAGCCCCCTGCGCTTCAGCTTTGGCTTTCATGCGTTGGATATTCGCCTTGGCTCGAGAAGCATCAATTATTAGCGTAGGTTTTGAAATACCGGATTTTTGCATGGATGATGAAATTACACAACAAAAATACAACATCAACGCGCAATCCTTGCAGAATGTCTAATTTTGCCCCTTGTTTCTTTCAATCGCAAAGCATATCACATGACAGCAAGCTACAATTATCACCAGCTTCCCAATGGCATCAGGCTTATCCATCGGCAAAAAACCGGTCAAATTGCCCATCTGGCACTGATGGTGGATACCGGCTCACGCGATGAACAGGCAAATGAATTTGGTATGGCTCATCTTATTGAGCATATGGTTTTTAAAGGCACAAAAAAACGTAAGGCCTTTCATGTGCTGAGTCGCCTCGAAAACGTGGGTGGTGAGCTGAATGCTTACACTACCAAGGAAGAGACTTGTATTCACGCTTCTTTCCTGAGTCAATATTGCGACAGAAGTATGGAACTATTGGCCGATATCGCTTTTAGTGCCAGCTATCCGGCTCATGAGCTCGAAAAAGAAAAAGAAGTGATCCTCGACGAAATCAACTCTTACAAAGACTCACCTTCCGAACAAATTTTCGATGATTTTGAAGACCAGCTATTTGACGGACACCCTATCGGTCATCCTATTTTAGGAACCAGCGATTCTGTGAAAAAATTTAGTCGTAATGATTTACTTCGCTTTGTTAAACGTAATTATGCCACCTCCAAAATGGTTCTGGCGTTGATAGGTGATGTGTCTTTTCCCACCTTCGTAAAACAGGCTGAAAAGTATTTCAATACACCCTTCAATAACCCATCAACTTCTTCGCGTACAGGTTTTTCGGCCTGTATTCCCAAGCAGCGCCAACAGACCAAAAACAGCTTCCTGAGCCATTGCATCACTGGCAATATCGCCTTTGATCGCAAGCATCCGCTCAAGCATAGCATGGTGCTGTTGAACAACATTTTAGGAGGACCAGGCCTCAATAGCCGGCTCAACCTGAATATACGCGAAAAGTATGGCTTTGCCTATTCCATCGAATCGCATTACACTGCTTATTCTGATTCCGGCGTTTTTTTAGTTTACCTGGGCATTGATCCAAAATCAGCCGACAAAGCACTGAAATTGGTTCATAAAGAACTATTTAAGCTTAAAAATCAAAAACTGGGTACACTGCAGCTTCATCGCGCCCAGCAACAGCTAATTGGTCAACTGGCTATTAGTTTTGAATCCGGACTTTCCGAAACGCTTTCGATCGCCAGGAGCCACCTGCTTTTTGAACAGGTGGACGATATGCGCACTATTGCCGAAAAAATCAGAAAAACCAATGCTTCCCTGCTGATGGAAGTGGCACAGCAGATTTTTAATAACGATCAATTCAATACTTTAATTTATCTTGGCAGCCCAAATCATGAAGATGCCTGACAATTTCACATACCGTATTGCTTTTTATCTGATGCTGTTGATCTTTTTAGGCCTGCTGCACTTTAACCCATTGTTTGGCCAGGAATTAAAACCAAAATTGGCCGAATTTGGCACTGAACCTCTAAATCCTCAACCCGATTCGCTGAGGTACCAAAGGTTTTATGCTGCCGAAAATGAACAGGATTCCATCTTTTTAATCCAGCTCACCAACCTCAGCACTTTTTATCAATCAGCCCGCCTTATTGTAAGTTTGACCAACAACAGCAAGGAACATATTGACCACCTGTGGTTTCAGTTGAGATTGCTAACCCTAAAAGCAGAATTTTTGTACCGCGAACAACCTGTTATGTTTACGAATATCAAGCCCGGTCAAAAAGTGAGTTATGAAGTGCTTTGCGAAAGCATTTATCCCAAAGATATCGGCTATGTAGTGCTCAGGCCCGAACTGATTGAATTGAACAGAAAAGAAAAACCATTGGAAACCAGACTTTTCGAGATGCAGAATGTGACTGACTTTCCGGTAAAAGTCGTTTTGAATACCCGATTTCAATGATTAACAAAGCATTACAGGCCTACCTTGAAAAGCACAGCAGTCCGATGCATCCTGTTTTGGACGAGATTTTCCGGCAAACGCATCTCCAACAGCTGTATCCCCGTATGCTGAGCGGTCCACTTCAGGCCAGATTGCTTGACCTTATCTGTAAAGTGCTCCGCCCAAAAACGCTTTTAGAAGTGGGAACTTTTACAGCCTATGCCACCATTGCCATGGCGCTGGCTATTGAAGATGATGCCCATCTGATAAGCATCGAAGCCAATGAAGAATTAGAGGATACGATTCTTGAAAACCTGAAGAAAGCGGAAGTATTTCACAAAGTAAGTCTGAAATTTGGACAAGCTGCCGATATCATTCCACAACTAAACGCCACCTTCGATCTTATCTTTCTGGATGCCGATAAAATAAACTATCCTGTATATTTTGACCTGCTTCTTTCAAAACTAAACCCGGGTGGCATTTTACTTGCCGACAATGTGTTATGGAACGGCAAGGTAGTTGACAGTTCGGCTCAGGACGCTGAAACCAATGCTATTCGATTATTCAACGAAAAAGTAAGTGCTGAACCCAGCGTGGAGCAGATCATACTTCCTATCCGAGATGGATTAAGCCTGATCCGAAAGCAATAAGCTTTGATTTTATTTATAAAAATCGCTGCTGTAAGTTGCCAGCAGCTCCTCCACTTTCTCAACCATGGCTTTTGAACCAATAAATAGCGGACACCGCTGATGGATGTCTTCCGGCTGAATATCCAGTATGCGTTTGAAACCATCAGAAGCTTTGCCACCGGCTTGTTCGGCAAGGAAAGCCACTGGCACACATTCGTACATCAGGCGCAATTTTCCTTGCGGATTTTTTAAAGTTCCGGGATAGATATAAATTCCACCGCGCAACAAATTCCGGTGAAAATCAGAAACAAGCGAACCAATATAGCGCGTTGTGTAGGGTCTGTTTGTTTCGGGATCGTCTTCCTGACAGTATTTGATATATTTTTTTACCCCTTCAGGGAAGTAGATATAATTGGCCTCATTGATAGAATAAATTCCTCCAACCTCACCAATTTTAATGTTTTCGTGCGACAACACAAAAAGGCCACAAGTTGGGTCGTAGGTAAATCCATTCACACCATTTCCGGTAGTATAAACCAACATGGTTGAAGAACCATAAATAATGTAGCCACCACAAACCAATTCGGTGCCAGCCTGCAATACATCTTCACGCGTAACGGTAGTTCCAACGGATTTACGCTTGTAGATAGCAAAAATCGTCCCGATAGGCACATTCACTTCAATATTGGAAGAGCCATCCAAAGGATCCAATGCCACGATGTATTTTGCATTACGTGTGGTTTCGTCGTCGAAAATAACCACATCATCATTTTCTTCCGAAATGATTGCAGCACACTGTTTACCACTTCGCAAGGCCTTGATAAATTCGTTATTGGCCAATACATCAAGCTTTTTCTGATTTTCGCCCTGCACATTTACAGAACCCTCAAATCCGAGAATACCAGCCAGTCCGGCGCGGTTTACATCACGATTTACAATTTTAGCCGCGATACCGATGTCGTTAAGCAAACGCGAAAATTCACCAGTAGCATACTTCACGTTTTCCTGCTGTTCCCAAACAAATTCAACTAAAGTTTTCATGTTTAAAAATTGGTTGATAAAATTTCAAACGATTGCGGGATCTGTCCAAAAAATAACTGGCGTTTTATTAACCAGTCGATAGACCCCCAAAAAGTCCAGCGGCAAAAATACTACCTTTGTGCATTGATTCCTAACAGAAACCAATGATCAGTAAAGTTTTTAAGTTTGGAGGAGCTTCTGTAAAAGATAGCGAATCGGTGCGCAATCTGGCTACAATCCTTAAAAAATTTGAATGTGAACAACTTATAATTGTGGTATCGGCAATGGGAAAGACTACCAATGCCCTCGAAAAACTTTTAAAAGCAGCACGCTCCAAAGATGCTGAAAAGCTTCAGGCAGGACTTAATCAGCTAAAACAATTCCATTATCACATTATTTCCGGAATTTTTAAGTCTAAAAAAGCTGAAAATACTATTGAAAGTATTGACTCTCTTTTTTCAGAACTTGAAAATAAACTCCATCACACCGATTTACCTTTTGATCAGCATTATGATGCAACGGTTAGCTATGGCGAGCTCCTTTCGACGGCGATTCTCAATTCTTTTCTAACAGAACAAGGTTTTGGTATTGGCTTTATCGATGCGCGAGATTACATCATAACAGATCGTCGTTTCCGCTTTGCAGCTGTTGATTGGAAAGAGACTCAAAAACGCATTGAGCAAATACCAAAAACCTATCCGGAAAAACAGTTTTACCTTACACAGGGATTTATTGGAAGTACTGCCAAGGGCTCCACTACTACATTAGGCCGTGAAGGCTCAGATTATACAGCTGCTGTTTTTGCAGCCTGCCTCAAAGTGCCTGAAGTATGGATTTGGAAAGATGTACCAGGTTTGTTAAATGCCGACCCCAAGCGTTTCAGCAATACACTTAAAATCAGCAAGATTTCCTATTCCGAAGCCATCGAACTGGCTTATTATGGCGCTACCATTATTCACCCGAAAACTATCAAGCCACTTCAGAATGCAGGTATTAAGTTGTACGTAAAATCGTTTTTAAACCCTGAAATTCCGCCAAGCAGGATTAGTCAGCCAGATTCAACTTTCGAAACCATTCCTTCCTACATCGTAAAAGAAAATCAGTGTTTGGTGAGCATCAGTGCCCGTGATTATGATTTTATGGGCGAAAGCATGCTTCACGAACTTTTTGGTCTTATCGATCAATGGCATATACATGTCAACCTGATTCAGGTTTCAGCTTTAAGTCTTTCATTATGCTTTGATGAAGATCGCGACAAATTGTTTCAACTGATAGAAGCCCTCGAAAAAAAATTTATTGTACGATACAACGAAAACCTTAGTCTTTTCACAGCAAGGCACTACAGCTCAAAACTCGCTGAGCTTTTGAATCAATCTCATAACATTCTGCTCGAACAACGCAGCAGAAGCACACTTCAGGTAGTTGTTCCGGAACTTAAGCTGAGCCAAATTGATGAATGGATAAAAAAACCCTGAATGTTTTCACATCCAGGGCTTTAACACAATCTTTCATTCGCTATTTATTGCATAAATACACGACTGGTTTTTGTTATATTTTCTCCTTCAACCTTAATGAGATAAACTCCGGCATCGGGTGTAAATTGAATACTATTTTGTTGCAGGCTGCTGAGCTGTTTTTCGAGAACAACCTGACCAGCAGCATTTACAACTGAAACTGTTGCAGCGCCAAGGTCTTTTGTTGTTTCGAAGCTGATTTCGCCATTTGCATACCGAATGTGCAGCTGTTTCTCAACGGCTTCATCTACGCCAACAGGACCCCAATCTTCTACCATTACCTCATCCACAAACATTCCCATACCGTTTGCAGTATGAGCATGGAAGCCAATGAAGATATGTCCGTCAATTCCGGGAACAATCAGCGCATCGCCGAGAAGCCAGTTAGGCTCACCAAACGAAGGATTTTCGAACACCACATTTTCAGCAAAGGCTGCAGTATCTGCTGTGGCAGACCACATCACTTTGATAGCTTCCTGTGAGGCCGGTGAAAAACTTCTGTAAGCAAACGAAACCAGGTATTCTTTTCCGCTTTCAACCGCCAGGGGAGCACTGATCAGGTAATTATTCAGCGCATCTGGTTGTCCGTTGGAGGTGAAACATGCAAATGCTTTTGAACTTTCGTAACCAATCAAATTTGTAGTTTTCCATTCCATCGAACCAAAGTCCATGGCTTGCCATTTCTCTGGCAATAACGGATGATCGGCTTCCTCAACGCTTTCTAAATAAGGATAATTGTTCTCTGCTGCCATGGTAGTGAAGCTGTAAATGTTATTACAGGCATCATTCACACCCAGGTTATTACGAGGTTGAACCATCAGGTAATAAGTGGTTGCGGGTTCCATGTGATAAACAAAATGATTATCCGTGATGGTTTCGCCGTTAAAGATGTTTGCAGGCACTTCAGTACCTCCGCCATCTGTTCCAAAATATACGTCATAACCTGAAGCAAAAGCTGCTGGATTCCAGATGATAGTATGATTCAGAAAAGCACCATCAAATCCATCGATAGGGCTAATCAGGCCGGAAGAGCATTCCGGCAAACCGGTAAATTCGTCGATACCGCTGATGATAATCGAGAAAACCTGATCAGCATCCATAGTACCATCATGATCAACATAAATGGTGTAGGTGCCTGCCGGGGCTTCGGCGATATACACCATTTCTGTATTATCCTTATTATTTTTAGTGTTGGTAGTAGCTGCCGCTGAAGGATTTTCAGGATCGAGCATATAAGGGAAGAAAATGTTACCATCTTCGTCCTCTAAACGCAAATCGAGATCGTTTACCAAAACAGGTGTTCTTGGATTAAGCGAAGCTGCCGGAACAGCACCATGAGGATCGGTCCAGCTGATTGTTACGCGCAATGGATTGCCACCTGATACGGTAACCTCACGTGTGTAATTACCTCCAACAGGCAATGTTATTTCGTCGATAGAGTTTTGCATCACGTCATCCTCAATGATGATATCAGCAGCACGCTCAGCATTCACGAGTCCCCATCCGAAGATATAATCAGGGCCCGGCGTTGAGCCAGCTTCATCAGCTGTATGAATTACCAAGCCTTTAAGCGTAGAAGCACGCATAGGATCGTCGTGCGACTCCTGGTAGAGCTGTTGCAGAAGCGCCAGCGTTCCGGTAACATTCGGAGCTGACATACTTGTGCCGTTATAGCTTGAATAAGAATTGTCAGAACCGGAAGTAGAAGAATATACATTAACTCCTTTACCCACTACATCTGGTTTGATGCGGCCATCATCTGTAGGGCCCCATCCGCTGAAACTACTCATGCTCACACTTCCTGGACCAGTATAGTTAAGCACTTCATTAACAGCTCCGACTGTAAAAACGTTTTTAGCATTACCAGAACCACCAATACAGTCGTATCCGTCGGCACCACCATCTTTTTCGGGTTCACCACCCTGACCAGCATTACCCGGACCTTCGCCGCGGTCGTTACCCGCCGATTTTACAATGAGGAAATTAGGTGCATTGTTGGCAATGATGTCCCAGGTGCGAGCCTGCGAATTGTAAAAACCAAACAAATAGTCTTCATCAGGAGAAATACCGGAATTACCATTCCAATCCCAGCCATTGTCATAATTCCAACCCCGAATCATACCCCAGGAGTGGTTGGCTACTTCCATTCCGGCTGCGGCAGCATTGCTCATCTCACCCTCAACACTATTCCAGTCGTGGGTCCTGAGTTCTGCTAGCGGTGCCATACCATGTGCCTCACTGTTAACGCCTCCGGCAATGATGGTTCCTGAAACGTGCGTAGCATGAGCCGACATCGAACTTGCACCATCACCCAATATAATACGCTGACTACCAGTTTGATTAAACTCCTGATGGGTATTACGTACCTTTCCACCGTCCCAAATTCCAACTTTATCATATCCTTCGCCTTCGATTACTACTCCTACTGATCCACCTTCCCACAGTTGGTTGGCACGCGTGGTAATAGCTGCTCCAAGGTTATCTGTTTTGAAGTAAACCGGCTGACCATCAACAACATCTACAAGTTGAATTACGGTTCCGTCCTCCAATTCGCGCCAGATTTCAATATTATGCGCTTTGGCATAAGCTTCGGCACGCTTTTCCATTTTTTTCCATTCACGATTTTGCTCTTTGGCAAGCTCTTGCAAAGCTGCCTTGTTGGTGACATTTTGAGCAAAACCTCCAAAAACAAAGGCCAGACTCAGTACACCTGTTAAAATTAAATGTTTTAAATTATTTCGCATTGATATTAAGATTAGGTTGAATACTCTGGAAACAAAAGTAATTATTTTTGAATATACAGCCATTTTATGCTGATTTGAAGTTAAAATTTATAATAAAAGCTAATGTTCATGCTTAATAATGCGGGATTTTTAGCCAAACTATGTGTAAAAAAAGACAGTTTAACGCATAAGACCCCTTATTGGAGATTGCTGTCTTTGGCAACATGTTGTTTTCTGTTTTACAAAACAGCTATACTTGTTATCTTTGCCGAAAATAATATTAAAATGCAATCATCAATTGTAATTCTTGCCGGAGGCGGTCCGGCACCCGGCATCAATACTGTTATCAGTACCGTTGCAAAAGTTTTTCTGAAATCGGGATATCACGTTATCGGACTTCACGGAGGCTACAAAAGTCTCTTTTCAGCACAACCTGAAATGATTGATTTTACCTTTGAATTTGCCGATAACATTCAAAAACAAGGTGGTTCAGCGCTCAAAATGAGTCGTTACAAACCAAAAGACACCGAGTTTAGCACCCGCTTTTTCACCACCTATAATGTGAAATTACTGGTTACTATCGGAGGTGACGACACAGCTTCAACAGCCAATCGTATCTCTAAATTTCTAGCCGAAAACAACGTGAAAATTCAAAATATTCACGTACCTAAAACAATAGATAACGACCTCCCCCTTCCGGAAGGATCGCCCACATTTGGCTATTATTCGGCCAAAGACGAAGGCGTTCGCATTGCACAAACTATTTATGAAGATGCCCGAACGAGCGGCAATTGGTTTGTAGTTTCGGCTATGGGACGCGAGGCTGGTCATCTGGCTTTTGGTATCGGCGCCGCCTGTCATTTCCCAATGATTATTATTCCGGAGATGTTTAATAAGGTGCCGGTAACTTTTGATCGTATTACGCGGCTGATTATTTCGTCCATGGTAAAACGCAATCTACTCGGTATTCCTTATGGTGTTGCGATCGTAAGCGAAGGCGTTTTTCACTTTATGACAAACGAAGAGATAGAAAGCTCCGGCGTAAATTTCACCTACGACGATCATGGTCATCCCGAACTGGGAAATGTTAGTAAAGCACATATTTACAATATGTTACTTCAGTATAAACTCAAAGAAATCAAGCTAAATATCAAGAGCCGACCTGTTGAATTAGGCTATGAACTTAGATGTGTCCGTCCAACTGCCTTCGACCTGATGTATTGCGGTTTGCTGGGCTATGGCGTTAAGGAATTGTACGACAAAGGCATAACAGCAGCGATGGTTACTTCTAATCCGGCAGGCGAAGCAGCTCCACTATACCTGAAAGATGTTGAAGATGAGCATGGTAAAGTGAAGCCCCGCCTGGTTAATCTCAAGGGAGAAAAAGCTGAAATGGTATTTAACAATGGCATACAATACCTCACTGAAGAGGACTATGAAGCTGCTAAAAAATACCTCAGCAATCCTGAATACTACGATTTTAAAAAGATTTTGAACTGGTAAATTCTTTTATAAAAATCTGAAATCATAAAAGCTTGAGTCCGCTCTGATAAGTAGCTCCCTCATTTTACACCGATAGGCGCAGATTAATAAACATCTGATAATGAGCAACACAAATCTGCCCTAATCCGCGTAATCTGCGGCAAATCTTACAAGATAGCTTTCTCGAAGGGAATTCACAGCTTCAACTTTTTGATTTTTTCTACTAAAACTGCCGAAAGTTTGTAGTGTGATTCGTGTGTCCAACCTGCGATATGCGGGCTAAGCAGCACATTGGGCATAGCAAGTAATTCCCTGAACGCATCAGGTAAAGTGTCGGCTTTAAGGTCGTCGAACGAAAACTTTTCAAATTCGAGTACATCAAGGCAGGCACCAACCACTTTTCCTGTTTTCATGGCAGTTATTAAATCAGAAGTTTTTACATTACGTCCGCGCGAAGTATTGATCAGCACGATAGGTTTTTTGAAACGCGACAGAAATGCCTGATCCACCAGATAGTCAGTTTCAGGAGTCAATGGGATATGCAAACTCACCATATCGGCCTGCTCAAAAATCTCTTCCATGGCTGTTTCTTTTACAAAGCTGTTTGAGAAGCCACTTTTGTATTTGTCGTAAGCCAGGATTTCAGCTTCAAATCCCGAAAGTTTTCGTGCCGTAACGCTACCAGTATTGCCATAACCAATCAGTCCAATCGTTTTGCCTTTGATTTCCGTTCCCCTGTTTTCGGCTCTTTTCCAAATGCCCTGCCTCACTTCCCGATCCACCTGAGGCAATTTGTTCAGCAACGAAAGCAACATCCCAACAGCCTGTTCGCCCACAGCATCGCGATTACCTTCGGGAGCGTTAAGACAGACAATTCCAAGTTTTTCGGCCAGGGGAACATCAATATTTTCCATGCCCGCTCCTACCCTGGCAATAAATTTTAGTTGGGTTGCAAGTGGCAGGATCGTTTCATCGAGTGGAATTTTGCTACGCACCACAAAACCCACATATTGATTGGCAATTTGCCGGTAAAACTCCGGATTTTTTTCCTCAAAGGCCTCACAAACAAAGCCCATGCCTTCCAGCTGATCGCGGAGAAAAGGATGAGCCGAATCGATGAAAAGTACTTTATGTTTTGTGTTCATTTTATAATTTATGAAATTGTTGCCGATTCTCGCTATGGCCTAATGGATAATCAAATCATATTTTTTGAATGCTGTACTATTTTAGAATTAAAAACTTACTTGTCCTTTTCCAGTTTTTCCAGAAAACGCCTTCCCTTTTGAGTAATTCTGTATTGCTGTTTGGAACTCTTTGGTTTATTAGGTATTGTCCATTCTAAAAGACCATCCTCTTTAAGTTTATTGATTGTTGCATACAATTGGCCTGAAATAGCTTTCTGTCCTAAAGCTGTTGAAATAGCTTGTGTTGATAAGGTTTTTACTTGCACCAAGTTTAATACTTTCCCATACAAAGACTCCTGCTGTAACTCCTGCTGTAACTCCTGCTGTTGATTAAAATTACGTTTTCTTAATGAAACCCTAAAAGCAATACCAGGTTCTTTCCAGGAGAATTCAATCTCAGGATAAGCCTCCAATTCTTCTTTAATGATTTTTAGGCCGTTGCCCCATTGCTCAATTATACCAAGACGCTTGAATACCGGTGCCAAAACCCTGTTACGTATGTCGGACTGACCAGACTCCATATCACTATAGTCGACTGAAGGCCATACTTCTATGAAGGCAGGTAAAGTCATCAATTAGTCGATTTAAAATATAGTTCAGTAATAATTACACTTTTAAACCCACTATCAGCAAGGCACTCAATTATCATTTCATCATCAAGCCCACCACTTTTATAATCTTTTACACTTTGAATCATTTCTGTTCTTCTCTTAATCAATGAATTATGATTCAAATTAAACGCATCTCTTGTTATTTCGGCTTTTCGTCTTTCATTATCATTCAGGTTTTCTTTTATTGTCAGTTCGCCCCAACTTTTTAATTCAAAAAAATCGGATGGATTCTCAAGTGCAGGATTAAGTATTAATGCATTGTAAGCCTTTACTTTTCTCTTCAAATATGTTTCATCCTTATATTTCCCTCCAAAATCAGAAGCGTTGCAAGACACAAATAAGTTTGTCCATTTAAATGCCAATTCAGGAAAAAACGATGAATCTTTTCGCATTAAATGTTCAATGTGAGAGTTATTCTTTTCGTATTCAATTGGTAGTTCAGTGTATGCACATTGATTTCCTTGCTCTTCAACCAAAATGTACTTTCTTGTATTTGCACGAACAGTTGCATCTAAGGCATCCCAGTTTTGAGGTTCGTTCCTTTCAACAAAATCAACGAATGCTGGATAGGGTGTCTTTTCAATATGAATCATTTCTTCCGACTTTTTGCAATTTCAAGGTTTATGTTTACTATCTCTGGAGCTGTAGGACGCAAAATATCTTTCAATTCCTGAAACTTCGCTTTAAATTCAGAGGATTCAATTTGCTTGTTTTTAACCATATCCTGAATTTCTATCAATAAATTCTCAACATATTTATTTCGAACTCCTTCAACATTAAAAAAGTCAATGAGCAGTGATTCAACATTCTTTCCAAAACTATTAAAAGGGATTTCTTTTGTTTGACCGTTTTTGAAAACAAACAAGTTTTCCTTTTTTATTCCTGCAACAATATTTGGGGAGTGAGACGTAATGACATAGTCATTCTCAATATTAACCGAGTTGGTAATGTAGGATTCCAGTTCAACTATAAATTCTCTTTGCCATTGTGGGTGCAAATACGTATCAGGTTCATCATACAGGGCTAAAGAATTTTCTTTCAATACCAATTCATTTAAACCTAAAATTATTAAGGCTTGTTTTTCCCCCTCACTTAAGGTGTTTGAATTTACAGGGTAAAATTCTGAATTAGCATACCTTGTAATACTAATATCAACAGACTCAATCAGGTCGTTTAACCAAGTCATTTCAAGAATGGTAAAGAAATCTTTTTCTGTACCGTATAAGTCTTTGATTTTATATAGGTTGTGCCGTTTTTCACCCTCAAAATGTAATGCGATTCCGTTTTTAGTTTGTTGCCGCCTTGCTGATAATTCAATAAGCTGCCGCAAAAAAACTGCTATAGTGCCTTTAGCGCCCCAATACTCATCGTTTTCTGGATTTAGTTTTCCTTTTGCCCAATGCGGTTTTTTGAGTTTTATTGTGAAGTAATGAATAGCATTGAACTGAATCTTCTTTTCTAACATTTTTGGAATATCACCATACTCGAACGAAAGCAAAGCAAGAAATAGTAAGTTAAAATGAAAAGGTTCGTAGTAAAAAAATGAACGTGGTACTGTTTCTTTTTCTTCATCATATAGTTCCCTGATTGCAACGCTATATTCTTCATTATGGGCCTCAACAATTTTTTTAATGTTGGTTGATTCGCCTGCATAGTAAATAGCAATAGCATCGGGTAATATCTTGAATTTATTGTCTTTAATGGTTTGTTTTATAGCTGAAAGTTCCTTACTTGCCCTGATTGCTTTCAACCCTTTCAAAACAGTTTCAGCAATATTGCATTCTATATCAACAATATCTTTATTTGAAAACAATTTTACCCAGATGTAATCTGTCTTAAATTCGCTCCATGTACTTGAATCCATGATTTTGTCTTCCAAACGCACCTGATACTCAAGTTCAAATTCAAAAGTTGGTTTTTCGTTATTGACAAACCAACTGAAAATTTTAGTTATGCTCTCTAAAACGGTGGTTTTGCCTGAACCGTTTTCCCCAATAAAAACAGAAATATTATTATCAGGCTTTTGGGGAAAATCCAAGACAAAGTTTTTCAATATTCCGTTATTTTTTACGTATAGGCGTATTAATCTCATGGCTTAAATATTTCGTTTTCAAAGTCTTTTAGGGCATTTCTTCTTAATAAAATAGAATCAGTTTTTAATTTATCAATGTCACCAAGCATTTGGCTTATTGAAGCTACGATGATTTTTTGCTTTTGTATCGGTGGCAAAACAATTGGAATTTCCAAAAACTCATCTGAATTGATACTTTCAACTGTTACACCAAATTTTTGAGCTCTTTCAAGAATCATTTTTTGAAAGGTCTTTAAATAAAATAAAATGTACTCTTTTAAAACAACTTCTTCATTAACACCAATCGCTTTTAAGTCTTGATTAATAGTTGTTTCCATTCGTGTTATAGCAACCGGAAATGAATGTCTTAATATTCCGCTTCTAAAAACACCCAATATAGTTCCTTTAGGATAGACTTCTAATTTAGCTTCTTTTGTAGCTTTTTCAGTAATTCTATCTTGTACGGAATCTAAAAAAAGCGATTTCATATCTTTGGCTGATGTCCAGTAAATATCTCCACCCCAAAAATCTTTTCTCGACGTAGAAGGAGTTTTACCTCCTTTAAAAAATGTAATTAATGTTTTCAACGGTACAATTGGAAACTTTACATTATCCATGGAAAACCGTTGTTCTTTGAATAAATAACTTAAAGCCCATCGGTTAATTTCTTTATAAGAAATTGTTTGTAGCCCGAAACTTTTATCTTTTCGTTTTCCTTTTTCAATCCCTAACTGGTCAGATAAATAGAATTGAATATTTTCTTCAACATCAACTGATTTTTGTTCAAGTTCCTCTGCTTGTTTTATTTTTTTATCGTAGGCTTCTACAATCCTGTTTTGTTCGACTAATGACGGTAAAGGAATTCTTATGTCTAAAAACTCATTTACCTTTACTCTTGCTTTTGAAATACCAGAAGTTTTTGTATTTAATAGTTTCTTGAATTCCTCGCTTCTTAAAACCATTTTCAAAAACTCACCATTTACTTTTTCTGAATCAAAAGTAAAAGTTGGATATTCTGTACTTGCCGCAAACGGTTCTTGACCCTTTTTATGATAATATACACAACCATGTCGAACATTAATTTTTGAATATATGATACTATTTTCAGGAATAAGATTTAAACTGCCTTTATAGGATTGAATTTCATTTTTTTCACGCAAAAATAACTCTCCGTGAAAATTTATTTTTGAAATTATAGTCCATCCTTTTTTTTGCAATTCTTTCTTAGTTACAGTTTTTCTAAAGGGAAATAAAATATCTCGCAATAAAACGGCATTATCAAATTCAAGAGATAAATGATTGGTATATCGTTTTACATCCCAAAAATGTACTTCTGAATACTGTATATTGTGTAAGTACGTATTTTTCATTTTACCCATATAATTCCTGAGGTTCACCAATCGTGGGGATTCGGAACATTTTACCGTCTTCCATTACTTCGTATTTTATTGCATCAAATTTATTATCCCACAGCTGTTTTTGCCTTCGGTATGCTGTAAACTCCTTACTCAAAGGAATCAACTCGTTTTCAATTTCAGCTCCTGTTGTACTGATACCCGCTTTTTCAACTTCGGCAATGGGTATTTGATAATCGAAATCTTTTTTAATCCTGGCTTTAATTTCCGATTCAATTTTCTCCTGTATTTCTTTCAATTGTATCCTTAATTCCTTTTTTTCGTCATTTGAAGGAGCTTCTTTTCCACGTAAAGCCAATTTTTCCTCAATCGGTTTAATTTGAGGCGAATATTTAGCGTTTATCTCGTTTTTAGCATTTTGAGCAATGCGTTTCCATTCTTTGACTTCATCCTCGGTGAATTTTTTGAAAAACAACAAACTTGGTTTTACTGTTGCCCCCGATGCAATGAAAACATCTTGCGGAATTGATGTAATAAGGATTATTTTTGCCTGACTTTCAACAAAATCACGTACCCTTTGCAAATTGCTATTGTTTAAAACCCCTTCGGGTAAAACTATGCCCATTCTGCCTCCGGGCTTTAGTAAATTCAGGCAGCGTTCAATAAATAGCACTTCTGTTAAGGTGCTCATAGTACCCGTTTTATATAAGCTCAATAATGGTTTCCCGATATTGTTGTTAACCTGATCCAGTGCCTTATCATATTCCGGCCCATGGCGCTTTTGATACTTTTTAATGCGATCAATATCAGTATATTTATCAGCTTCAGTAATTTTCCAAGTTTTTTCAACACGTGAACCAAAGGGCGGATTAGTTAGTATGATATCAAACCGGTTTTCGAAAACACCATTCACATTCAGCAAGCCATCATTATGATGCACTCCGCCATGCCCATCACCATGCATAATCATGTTCATCTTAGCTGTCCGGCTCATTCTTGGGTTTGCATCTGTTCCAAAAATACAGTCATAACTTAATGTCCGTAATCTGCTATTGGGGTTATTGATGTCTAGTTCATAATTGAGTTTGGCAAACTGCCAATTTACTTTCTCATCAATATTTTCTTTTTCATTTTCAGAAAGGCTTTCGTAATCAGCAGTAAAACTTTCACTTTTAATTTTTTCCTTCGCAACCTGTATTTCATTCTCAATTTTCTCCCGCACATATTCAAAAGCTCTGATTAAGAATCCTCCGCTTCCACAACAGGGGTCGCAAAGCACCTCACCTTCCTGTGGATCCAAAACATCAACCATAAAATCAACGATAGTTCTGGGTGTAAAAAACTGACCCAACTCACCTCGAAAGGTTTTTCCAAGGAATTTTTCGAAGGCTATTCCTTTCACATCATCTGAAGTTGTTGAAAGGTTATATATTTCTAATTCCTTAACAATTGCTTCAAAGCTATTTTCCCTAATTCTTATTACTTCGTTTGGTTCGAATAAATCATCGTCTTTAAAATCTTCTTTAGTTTGTTGAAACAAAAACTGATAAAACTCAATCCCGTCCTTTGGCCTGTACTTTTCATAACTTGCTCGCGCATCCCTAAACTCTTTCTCAGAAAAAATTTGAGCTCCCGTATTATCACGCTCGTAACGAATTTTAATAAACAAGATTTTACTTATTTCGTCAAAAGCAGCTTCAGGCGAAAGTTTGTCATTATTGCGAATGATGTTGTGGCACTTAAAAAGCAATTTTGAAAATTCATCTCTGGTAAAAGCTTTTGTTTGCCTTAACAATTCCTCAACTTTTTTATTGTTGTTAATTATTTCAGCATCAGGAATATTAATCACTTCTTCCAGTTTCTTAGGCATTTTTCCTTTTAGAACCTTAAAAATTCTTGTCTCTTTTAGGTTCGTAGTAACAAAAAAATCTGCACCGGCCCAAGAAGCATAATTGTAACCTTGAAAATAATCTTCTTCGTGTACAGTGATATGCTCAGCTTTACACTCAACAACAATTGCAGGGCTGTTATTTTCGTTTTTGTCCTTCGCAGATTTCCAGATTACAATATCAGCCATTGCCCTGCCCTGGCCACGATGTGCATTGTTGACCTGTACTTCCTGAGCCATTTGCTCCACATCAAAACCATATTTATTCACAAGCCTGGCAATATATTTTTGCCTTACTTCTTCTTCCGGCTTAAGCATTAACCACTTTTGTTTTAAAGGAGCAAATATTTTCCCTTTATCAATTTGAATATCCATTTTTTAGTCTTTTAATTCCTTTTGCAATTCAAGCAGAGCCTCTTGAGCAAAGGCTTGATTTGATATGTCCTTTAACAATTTTTCCTTTAAAAACATGATTTGTAAATCTTTATATTCCACAGAAAACACTTTGGCAAGTTTTGGAATCATATCTGATGTAAATTGCCTTTCTCCTCTTTCAATTTTACTCAAAGTTGACTGGTCAATATCAAGCGAAGCTGCTAATTTTCTCAAAGGCAATTCTGCACTTTCTCTTAATTTCCTTATGTATAATCCTAACTTATCCAATATTCTTTTTTGAAAAACCTTAATTGACAATTTTGTCAAATTTAACAAAAAACCAAATATGGGAAATAGTGAAGTAGAAAATAGCTGATATTATCTATTATTACTGTCTAAAACAAAACACACTTATTTCAGCAGTAAAGCTACGGTTTTATTTAATTCCGCAGCGGCATCCTTTAGCAGCGACTCATCGGCCGGGTAAGGCAGGGCGGCTTTCCTGGTTAGATTCCTTGTTGCTTCCGAAAGCGCCTTTTCATCACCCGTAAAACGTGCATAGGTGTAATCAAATTGCGAGCTAACATTAAAAGGACTGATTAGGAGAGCTCGTTTTTGGTCACTGGCAAATATTTGAACCTGGCCGGATAAACTCACAGATTTTTGCAACTCATAGCGAATTATCGCAGCTTCAAAATTCGCAAACTTCTCGTTATAGCTTGTTTGGCCGGTTTTGTGAGGCGATACTTCTATTTCATCCAGCACAACTACAAGCTGATAGGTATTCCCCATTCCCTGTTCAGGCGACCAGATGATTTTGTTTTGCCAGGGCGAGTCATGAAAAGCCTGCTGATTCAAAACCTGATTGGCAAAACCTGCCGGAAGCTTCACCCCGGCATCATTTTTAAAACCAATCAACACGCGATCGGCCATGGAGAAAACAGCCCTGCGCATATTGTTATCCAATCCCGGAAAGGCAGGGTTGAGTTGTTGCACTTTTTCAAACAAAGGCAATGCTTTTTGGCTGGCATCAGGATCTGCTGAAGCCAATAACTTTTCGGCCAGCCTATTATAATACTGTGTGGTTGTAATTTTTGCGGCAAGCACTTCTTCATCAACATTTATCGGTTTCAAATCCAATTGCTGCTTTAAATCGGGTGATAAAGCCTGAACTGCTTTCGTTCGCCGCTGCATATTTTGAAGGTGATACAATACCTCCGGCCAAATATCGGGCGATCCGGATGCTTTCAAACTTGTTGTTCTTTCATGATCAAGCTGATTGGCTGCATGATAAACCTGTTTCAACTGCATCAAATGCTCAGCATTCATACGGCCATTCTGCCCTTTCTTAATAAGGGCATCAAAAGCCAAATCATATTGCTTTTGATCAATTAACTTTTGCGGCGTGCTGCATTGCAATAAACTGAATGACAAAATTATAAGCAAAATAAAATTGCTTATCCCCTTTAATGTGAAAGCATTCATAACCCTATTATTTTTTTGTGTTTACACAGCTTCGAGCGATTGGCAAAATATTTTAAAACGCTATAAATCCAAACTTCGAACCCAGCTGTAATTGTGATTTGCATACAAATTTTGAACCAATTTTTCCAATTAGGGATTAAAGTAGTAATTTCGGCCTTTCAAAAAAATGAGCAGGTGATTAGGCCTGCAATGCCTTAAGAACTTATTATGTGGACGCTGCTTACCCGTTTCATTCTGAGAAACAGACTAACTAATTTAGTCTTTATTGGATTGCTCACAGCCTTTATGGGATGGCTGGGATCTGGTGTGCAAATGAGCTACGAAATGGCTCGCATGCTGCCCGAAAGTGACTCAACTATAATTATTTACGAGAACTTCAAGAAACAATTTGGCGAAGACGGCAGTGTGATGTTTGTGGGTCTTCAGGATGAGAAGCTTTTTGAGCTGGATCATTTTCAGGCCTGGTATGATCTTACTAATGAAGTGCGCACAATAAAAGGCGTGGAAGAAGCTGTTTCCATTGCAAGGATGTTTCAGCTGCAGCGCAACGACAGCCTCAAAAAGTTTGATTTTGTTCCGGTTATCAGCAGCAAGCCACAATCACAGCAGGAGCTGGATTCGTTGAAAAAACTAATCTACCAACTTCCCTTTTACGAAGGCAGGCTTTTCAACAGCGAAACTGATGTGAGCATGATGATGATTACGCTGGACAAACAGGTGTTGAATACCAAAAATCGCGTGGCATTAATTCATGAAATCGAATCAACACTCAACACTTTCGCCGAGCAATACGCTATCAAGCTCTATTATTCGGGCATGCCCTACATACGTACCATAACCTCCGAAAAAATACAGCACGAACTGGTACTGTTTATGTTTCTTTCGCTGGTGATGGCTTCAACTATCCTTTATGCCTTTTTCCGATCCTTTAGGGCAGTTTTTTTTATCATTGTAATTGTGCTGATAACCGTTGCCATTATGTTTGGCACACTGGCCATCTTTGGATTTAAAATCACCATACTCACAGGCATTTTACCACCTCTGCTGATTGTGATTGGCGTGGAGAACTCCATCTTTTTGCTCAATAAATATTACAATGAGTTTTTGATTCATGGCAACAAAATCAAGGCGCTTAGCAGGGTAATCCGTAGAATTGGAGCAGCTAATCTCTTAACTAATGCCACTACAGCCGCCGGTTTTGCTGCCTTCACCATAACAGGAAATGCCCTACTGGTTGAATTCGGCATCATCGCCTCTATCAATATTTTAATTGCCTATTTGGTTAGTCTGTTCCTTATCCCAATCATTTTCAGCTACCTGCCCAATCCAAAACCACAGCACATCCAGCATTTCGAAAAAGGCAATGTAAACAAACTGCTGCAAAAAATCGTTTGGGTGGTGCTCAATCGGCGTAATGTGGTTTATATCATAACAGGAATTGCTGTAGTTGCCGGCGTTCTTGGCGTGGTGAGGCTTCGCACAACGGGAAATATGGTGGATGACATTTCACATAAAAGCCGTTTATACAAGGATTTGATGTTTTTCGAAAAGCATTTCAATGGTGTTATGCCTTTTGAGATCAGCATCGATACCAAAAAGAAAAAGGGATTAATGCGCGCTTCTACCCTGCAAAAACTTGAAGCACTGCAGGACAGTATGAGTGGCTATCCCGAGCTTAGCAAACCCGTTTCGATGGTTGAGGTGGTCAAGTTTTCGAAACAGGCTTTCTTTAAAGGAAATCCTGCTTATTATGAACTCCCAAATAACCAGGAGCGGTACTTCATACTTTCTTATGTGCCCAATCTGGAAGGCGGTGGAAGTAAGTCAATCATCAATTCCTTTGTAGATTCAACCTTGCAAAAAACACGTATCAGCGTGCAAATGGCCAATATTGGCACAACAGAAATTGACACCCTGCAAAAATCCTTAAGGCCGACAATTGATAAAATCTTTCCGCCCGAAGATTTTATTGTTGATATTACCGGAGGCAGCATTGTGTTTTTGGAAGGCACCAATTACCTGGTCAAAAACCTGATTTCGTCCTTGTTGCTGGCCTTGCTGGTGATTACTATTTTGATGGCACTCACATTTTCTTCCTTCAAGATGGTAGTAATTTCGCTCATCCCCAATCTCATCCCACAATTGCTTACGGCAGCCATGATGGGCTATGCAGGAATTTCTATCAAACCCTCAACGATTTTAATTTTTAGCATCGCATTAGGTATCAGTGTTGACAATACGATTCATTTTTTGTCGCGCTACCGTTTGCAACTCATCATGAACGACTGGAAAATCAAAGAATCGGTATTGGCAGCTTTGCTCGAAACCGGTTTCAGTATGATTTATTCAGCTGTGGTGTTGTTTTTTGGCTTTGCCATTTTTATTCTTTCTTCTTTTGGCGGCACCGAAGCGCTTGGATACCTGGTTTCGTTCACACTGCTGGCAGCCATGTTGTCGAATCTTTTTGTTTTACCAAGTTTGTTACTCACGCTCGACAAACGTATCACAACCAAGGCTTTTAAAGAGCCGCTGCTCGAAATTCTGGATGAGGAGGACGATATTGAGCTCGATGATCTTGAAATAGAAGAAAACAGAGAAACTAAAAAGGAATAACTTTGTTATACTTGTCAAAGGCATTAATTTAGCGCAATTAAACAAATCATACCCTTATGAAAGGAATCATTCTCGCCGGCGGATCCGGCACGCGTTTGCACCCACTCACACTGGCCGTTAGTAAGCAGCTGATGCCCATTTACGACAAACCCATGATTTATTACCCGCTGTCGATACTGATGATGGCCGGAATTCGTGAGATACTGATTATCTCCACACCTCACGACCTGCCTCATTTTAAAAGACTTTTGGGCGACGGAACTAGTCTGGGATGTCAGTTTTCCTATGCCGAGCAGGCTGTACCCAATGGTTTGGCACAGGCTTTTGTGATTGGAGAAGCATTCATCGGCCAAGATAAAGTGGCCTTGATTTTGGGTGATAATATTTTTTATGGCCGTGGATTGCAGCAATTGCTGATTGAAAACAATGATCCTGAAGGAGGTGTGGTTTTTGCTTATCATGTGTCTGATCCTGAACGCTATGGAGTTGTTGAATTTGATAAGGATCAACGTGCTGTAAGTATTGAAGAAAAGCCCAAACAGCCCAAGTCAAATTACGCTGTACCAGGCTTATACTTTTACGACAACAGCGTGGTGGACGTAGCCAAAAACATCAAACCCAGCGCCAGAGGAGAATATGAAATCACTGATGTGAATAAGTATTACCTCGAAAACAACAATTTAAAAGTTGGAGTATTAGGCCGTGGAACTGCCTGGCTCGATACCGGAACGTTCAGCTCATTGCTTGAAGCCTCACAATTTGTTGAAGTGATTGAAAACCGTCAGGGATTAAAAATTGGTTGTATCGAAGAAATAGCCTTTACCAAAGGCTTTATCGATGCCAAACAGCTGCGTTTGCTGGCCGAGCCGCTATTGAAAAGTGGTTATGGAACCTATTTGATGAACTTACTGAAACAGTCCTAATGACCCGCATACAACAACTTCAGGAGGAGATTAATCAGCTCATCAACAAGCAAAATTTTGAGGGTAATCCACCGGCGCTTTATGCTCCGATAGCTTACATCATGCAGCAGGGAGGCAAACGGCTGCGTCCTTTGCTCACTTTATTGGCATGCGATCTTTTTGAAGGCAATATTCATGACGCCCTTTATCCTGCCCTTGCCGTGGAAGTTTTTCATAATTTCACCCTGGTGCATGACGACATCATGGACAAAGCCCCGTTGCGCAGAGGTAAAGAAACCGTTTACAAAAAATGGAATGCCGACATTGCGATCCTGTCGGGTGATACGATGTTTGCCATGGCTTATCAATACACTTTAAAAACCAAAACCGAGCTTGTACCTGCAATTCTGGAAGTTTTTAGCAAGGCAGCTATTGAAGTGTGCGAAGGTCAGCAGATGGACATGGATTTTGAAAGGGAAGAAGTGGTAAGCATTGACGATTACCTGAATATGATCCGCTTAAAAACTGCTGTTTTGTTAGGTGCCAGCCTCGAGATTGGGGCAGTTGTTGCACAAGCCTCTCCCACACAGGTAAAGGCCATTTACGATTTTGGTATTGCTTTGGGCATGGCCTTTCAGCTGAAAGACGACCTGCTTGATGTGTATGGCAAACAAGAAGCTTTCGGTAAAATGTCGGGAGGTGATATTGCTGCCAACAAAAAAACCTACCTCCTCCTAAAAGCGCTGGAGCTGTCCGATAAACTTACAAAAGAAAGATTGAACTGGCTCTATAAGCCGGATACCACTATTGACGAACCCGCAAAGATTAGTGAGGTAAAGGCAATTTTTGCTCATCTTAATGTGCAGGCAGAAGTGGAAAAAGTGATGCAGGCTTATTATCAACAGGCTATCAATATTTTAAACAATTTGGAAGCAGATCAAATAAAAAAGGAAGAACTGGCTGCTTTTGCCAGTTTTCTTTACACCCGCGATTATTGAATGGCTTGATATTGCTGTTCCAGCTCCTCCTTTTCGAGCTGTTTGAGCTCCCATTGCTCCATCAGCTGTTCATGCTGCTTTTTCTGTTTGCCATAAATCTCGTACCAGGCCGGATCGCTTGTTTGCTTATGTGCATCAGGTGAGGCCAATAAGGCATCCATAGTCTTAATATCTTTTTCCTGCTGGTGAATCTTTTGTTCTATAGATTCAATCTCGCGCTGGCATTTGCGTAGTAGCTTATCCAGTTGTTTACGCTCTTCATACTGTAATTTATGCTGCGATTTAGGCGCTGTTTCTTCCCGCTTCCTGCTTTGGGCAATTTCCAGTTCGCGCAGATGCTCCAGCTTTTTCTTTTCCAGAAAAGCAAATACATCCCCGTCGTGCACTTTGATACTTGGTTTTCTGAATTCAAAGACTTTGTTGGTGAGCCCCTGTAGAAAATCCCTGTCGTGCGACACAATCAGTAAAGTTCCCTGATATTGAAGCAGTGCGCTTTTCAGTATGTCTTTCGACATCATATCGAGGTGGTTCGTTGGCTCGTCCATAATCAGCAGATTCACCGGGAAAAGCAACATCCTGGCCAACGAAAGCCTTGCCTTTTCACCTCCGGACAATACCTTAACTTTTTTGTCGATGGCCTCTCCACTAAAAAGAAATGCCCCCAAAAGCGATTTTATCCGGGCACGCATCTCACCCACTGCTACCTCATCGAGCGTTTCAAAAACCGTTTTCTCCATATCGAGCATATCGTGCTGGTTTTGGGCATAATAGCCCACCTTTACTTCATGCCCAAATTTTAGTTCTCCGGTATAATCCAATACTCCTGCCAGTATTTTGGAGAGGGTAGATTTTCCTTCACCATTGCGGCCAACAAAAGCGATACGCTCACCTCTTGGAATAAGCAAATTGATGTCTTTCAGGACTTGCAAACTGCCGTAAGCCTTACTTAAACCGATTGTTTCGAGGGTAACCTTACCGGAATGCGGTGCCGGCGGAAACCGAAAATGTATGGCCGAACGATCCATCTCGTCCACCACAATTTCGTCCATTTTTTCGAGCAGTTTCACACGCGACTGCACCTGTTTGGCCTTAGTGGATTTATACCTGAAACGCTCTATAAAACGCTCTATCTCCCGCACTTCGCGCTGCTGATTGGTGTAGGCAGCCAAATCCGTTTCGATGCGTTGCTGGCGGGCTTCCACATAAAAACTGTAGCTGCCCTTATAGTCATAAATCCTGCCATTGCTGATTTCTATCGTTCGTATAGTGATGGCATCCAGGAAAGTACGATCGTGAGATACCATCAAAATGGCGCCATTATAATTCTGCAAAAAACCCTCGAGCCATTGAATGGCTTCAATATCCAAGTGATTGGTAGGCTCATCAAGTAACAAAAGATCGTGTCGTTGCAACAGGATTTTTGCCAGCTCCACACGCATCTGCCAGCCGTTGCTGAATTCAGGCATGCGGCGCTGCATATCCTCATGTTCAAAACCCAGCCCAACCAAAATGCGTTCGGCCTCACCTTCAACAGCATTGGCACCAAGAAGGGCAATACGCTCGTTGAGAAAACTCAGCTTCTCGATAAGTTTATGGTAGGCATCAGATTCGTAATCCGTTCGCTGCTGAAGCTCATGTTCCAGCTTTTTGAGGTGCTCCTCCAGCTGATTCTGTTCTTCAAAAGCAGTCATAGCCTCGTCTATAACAGTAAGTTCGCTGACAAGCTCCTTCTCCTGTGGCAGGTAGCCAATGGTAGTGTCTTCCGGAACAATCACATCACCTTTTTGAGGCTGCTCCAGGCCGCATAACAGCCGTATCAAAGTCGTTTTGCCAGCCCCATTCTTGCCAACCAGGCCAATACGATCCTTTTCGCGAATTAGAAAAGTGATATCCGAAAAAAGGTCATCGCCCGTAAAATGCATCGACAAGTTTTGAACTGAAATCATAGCAAGAGATTAATGGTTGGCAAAAATAGGGATTTCTTAAACCAGCAACCTAGTGTATTTCCAGATGTGCCTTAATGATTAAAAATATAACTATCGAAAACCCGGATTATAGGTATTGTAACGGCTTCATGTCATGTGTGTTTCATGATTACAATCGATGCAACAGCATTTACTCAGAATTTCTCGGCCAATTCCGGGCACTAAAAAAATGATGAGATGGGAATCGAATAAAATTAGTACTTTTAAAAGTCCGTTTGAAAATTGTTTTTTAATTTGTTACTAAGGGTTACTGACTCAAATAAACTTTTTTAAAGGTGATACCAACAACTTTTGAGAGAAAATCCCAACGTGATTGAGGCTAAAAAACATATCATAAAACCGGATGAATACATTTTAGTAGGCTTAAAAAAGATTAAATGATTTAAATCGATCCCCATGAGTACAACTGTTAACAGAAAACCACTGAAATTTGAAAGCGATCCGCGACGTGTGATTGTCAGATTCTTTTTCCCAGGCCCTGAAAGCAGGGTAAAAGCGATTATCGGTAAGGTGATTACCATGCCTCCTGAAGCTGCGCGTTTAAGCTTGAACCAGTCTTTGCGTGATTTTTCAGCCCGACACCGAAATATTTCGAAAGTTTTTCAGCGTCATTTTGAGCGGGTTAAAGAGATTATGGGTGATCGTGCCGGAGATTTGAATAATTTGTCACAGTTCAAGCAATTACTAATAGGCGCCTATTTCACTTCAGAATATTCCATTGAATCGGCTGCCTTTTTCAATCCTTCGATGGTTGAAGACCCCGATCAAACAGGATTGATGGAGGGGCAGAAACGCGTGATCATCAGTTTCAGAGCTACTGGTGAAGGGCACATCTCCTCCATCGTTTTCAGAGGGGGCATTCTGGATGCGAATAATACTTTAGATATGATATCCACCGGCCGACTGATAGATGAAGCCGAAGCTGTGAAAAATTACATTTACCATAAAGCTGATTTCATTTCGAAGCTGCATGAAATGCATGCTGACAAAACCCTTGTTAATCATGTGATGAGCAAGTTGCGGGATGAATTTGATTATAACGAGCTTTATCAGGCTATTGATGAAACCAAACATGAATTAAAGCTTGGCGAGCAGGAACAAAAGATACTGCAAACCATCAGCTGGCTGGGTGATTCTCACTATGAGATTTCCTTCTCGCTCGATACGGGTATTTCTGACCGGGTGATTTTTCCCGTAGCTGCTGCTGAGAGCAATGGTATTGAAGATGCGCGTTTTGTTAAGTTTACGGATGACGATGGCCGTGTGAAATATTTTGCTACATACACAGCATACAATGGCTTTAGCATCATGCCCAAACTGATCGAGACCAAAGATTTTTATAGTTTTAAAGTCATGCCAATCCATGGCGAAAACGCTCAAAACAAAGGGATGGCGATTTTTCCTCGAAAGGTGAATGGCAAATATGTCATGCTGGCACGCATTGATGGCGTGAATAATTATATCATGTTCTCAGACGATATCAATCGCTGGCATGATGCCATCAAGCTGCAAGATCCTGTATATCCGTGGGAATTCATTCAGGTGGGAAATTGTGGTTCGCCTATCGAAACCGAACATGGTTGGTTGGTTATTACTCATGGAGTAGGCACAATGCGTAAATACGTAATCAGCGCCATGCTGCTTGATTTAGACGACCCCACCAAAGTAATCGGACAATTGAGTGAGCCCCTTATTTCGCCTAATGAAGAAGAACGTGAAGGCTATGTTCCCAATGTGGTTTATTCGTGCGGGTCGATTATCAACAACGAAGAATTGGTAATCCCCTATGCCATGTCTGATACAGCTTCTACCTATGCTACTATACCATTAACAGAATTACTTACCAATCTGGTGCCTTCCGACCTCAAAAAGGATAAAAAAGCAGGCAAAGCTTGCAAAGGCCGTGTTTTAGTTGCTGAAGATGAAGTGATCAACCAAAAAATGATTGCCGGAATATTGAAGGCCGAAGGCTATGATGTTGAAATTGCTCCGGATGGAATCGTTGCCATCATGCAAATAGGCCGGGGTAATTTTGATGTTATACTCTCAGATATTGCTATGCCTAATTTCGATGGCTATCAAATGTTGGAATTCATCAGGAAAAACAACATTGACATACCGGTTATTTTCCTAACTGGGCATACTAATCCGGCCGATGAAGCGAAAGGACTGGCCTTGGGAGCGGCTGATTATATTCATAAACCCATTGAGCGAAACATCCTACTTTTACGGCTTGAAAGGCTGCTGAACAATTGATGATCTTTGCTTGTCACCACTATCCTTGTGTGATCAATAAACAGACCTGTAGGAGTATCATTTTTTAAATGCTAACCTGTATGGACTAACCAGCATAGTTGCCAGTAAATAAGCCAGGTTACTTTCAGCTCCTTTATTGAGGTTGATACCTTCCATTTCAATGCCATCGTTGCAGGTTTTGGTAACCTCATCATACACAGGAATACCCAAATCATTTTCTCCGTGATACCATTGATAAGCTTGTATCATTTTCTCAATCATATTTTTGTCGCCAGTTGCCTCGTAAGCAGATAGATAAAGTATTACCATGGCAGTTGCATCAATAGGTTGCTGTGCAAACGAATCATAACTATCGTCAAAACGCCGCCATTTTTTATTACCAACCAAGCTTAACCAAGGTTTTTTAAAGCAAACATCTTCCAGAAATAACCTGGTTTGATCAGCCACCTCCAAAAATTTCTTGTTGCGACTTTGAGCATAAGCCATGTAAAGTGCTGCAGGTATCAGCCCGTTATCGTAGGTTAGAGCATCTTCATACCAGTGCCAGTTGTCTCTTTTATGCAATTCATATTTATGTATCAATTTATTGGCCAAACTATTGAATAAAGTAATCATTTGTTCCTGATCCGGAAAACATTTGATGTAATGAAATAAACCAAAAATACAATTGGCAAATCCACGGGCATAGTTAAGTTGGTCGAGCTGCTGCAATGACTTATAAAATTGTTTTTGTGCAATTCGTTTAAAGCTATCGTCAGGGGCAAATCGTACCAGCATGCCACTAGCCCAAAATGCACGACCAAAGGCGTCTTCGGAGTTTTCTTTGTTAATAAATTTTCGGTCAAAACTCAAAAAATCATGATAAGACCCATTCTCTTTTTGCATGTACTTTAAAAAACTCAGATAGGGGATGAGCATCTCTGCATTGGCCCCTTCCAATCCTGCTTTGAGTGCCTCTATCATCACGATTATTGCACGGGCATTATCATCTACAGCAAAACCATGCTCGAATGCAGGTAAGCTATCCGAAGCATGTTGCAAGAGCCCTTCCTTCATGGTTAACCGTTTCAGATGCTTAAAATTCACTTCGGGTTGCGGCTTTTGCTGCGCTTGTTTTGCTGAATGATCGCTAATGAGTTGCTTGAAGAACGTCCAGTAGTGTTGGCCAATTTTAGGCCATACCAACTGTTTTCCATAATCGTATGCTTTTTGCTGTAGGCTGCGCATCCTTTCGGGATTGTCGAGTAAACTATTGATCGACGCTGCAAGTGCAGTGCTATCCTGAAAAGGAAATAAAATACCACGATCATCAGCGAGCAACTCTTCAGCATGCCAATAAGGTGTTGAAATCACAGCGCACCCACTGGCCGCTGCATAACTCAATGTACCACTTGTGATTTGAGCTTTGTTAAGGTAAGGCGTAATATAGATATCGGCTGCCTGAAGCATGGAGGCAAGTTCTGTTTCGCTTACATAACGATCTATGAACATCACATGTTGATCCAGTTTGAGTTGTGTTACCAATCGCTTCAAATAATTTCTGTATTCCTCCCCGGAATTTCGGATAATATGCGGGTGTGTCTTACCTAATATGACATAAAGCAGGTCGGGATGCCTGTTTATAACTGCTGGTAAGGCATGTATGACTGTTTCCAGACCTTTGCTGCGACCAATCAACCCGAAGGTTAACAGTACTTTTTTGTTTTTCCAGGCACCTGGTGCTGGCTCCAGTGTGCCTTGCATGGCTTCAAAATCAGGCACACCATGTTCAATCTTAGCTAATTTATGCTCGGATACCTCATAGATGGTCTTCAACATGGGGATTGCTAGTCCATTCATAACAATTACTTTACTACAGTAACTTGCAATGGCCTTCAGCACTTCACGCTGGTGAAAGTCGGGATGTTCTAAAACCGTATGAAAAGAGGCAATAATGGGTAAGTTGACCCTCCTGAGTAACTGCAAAAGTAAAACGCCCGCAACCCCGCCAAATATACCGTACTCGTGCTGGAGCAGCAAAATATCAGCTCCGGATTGATTGATGATTTCAGCCGCATTGATATAGGCATTAAAGTCGTTATCACGTATAGTATGTTTAACAATAGCTGGATAGTCATAGGTCATGTTTCCATCATTCATGGCCATTACTTCCAGTTTAACCCCAGCAGGTTGGGCTTTCAAAATTGATTGTACGAGATTCTCAGTAAAGGTGGCTATCCCACATTGACGAGGGGGGTAATTTCCAAGACAAATAATTTTCATAAGCTTGCTTTTGGTAAAAATACGGAATAAAGGCGTAAAAGCAAGTGTTTTATTTCAATTGTAAGTGATAAAAAGCAGCTGAACGCAGAGGAAAAGATATTCTCTAAATTGTTGACATTAATGAAATTAATGCAGTAAAGGAATTTCTCTTCACTTGTGGTTTTAATGCCCTCATTTGTTACGGATAATAATGCCTCATCAATGCAAAACGCTTACGTACATTCTGTTAAAGATCAGTTATAGGGTTACTTACACTTGCAGGGCGGATACGCATCACACCCGCGCTTTTCCAATTAAAACCAGTAATATCATAGAAGCCTCCAAGAACTCCCTGACGAAAATTTAATCATTGTCTCAAATATTATAATAAAATTATTTGAAATATTTTAACAATTGCTTACTTTTAACCCATCCATAAAACACCAGGTACAACCTGAAGTATTAGCCTGAAGGTACAACCTGACCAAAACGATTAACCATGCGATTCCGACTCTCGTTAGTTGTTGCTGAACCCTCGCACGCCATTTTGCCGATCAATTATCAGTATCCCCTCTCGGCGTGGATCTATAAGACTATAAATTATGGCAATCATGAGTTTGCCAATTTCCTGCACCAGAAAGGATTTGGCACAGCAGGTAAAGCCTATAAGTTTTTTACCTTTTCGCATTTGATGATTCCCCGCAAGGGGATGATGATTGCCGGTGACAGGATTATATTAAAAACCAACCAATTATCACTTGAGGTTGGCTTTTTGGCGCCAGAGGTGATGCAACATTTTATCAAATCAACACGCATAAAACAAACCTTCTAACTAAAATACATTAGGCAAGAGAAGTTGAAAAGGCGGAGGATTTGGAATATTTATTCAATAAAGAAGAAACATATAAATAATTGATCAAATGATAGTTAAATACAATTAGCAAAGATTAATAAATTTTGTTTATAAAATACAGTTAATTTGGATATTTTATTATATTTGCTGCTCATTGCAGAGCTAGCTTAAAAGGATAAAGCCGGGTAATCGAGGCCCGAGATAAAGGTTCGAGTCCTTTGTTCTGTTCTTTTCTCAATCGAACCCTTTGAGGAATTGAAACAATTAGCTGTATTTTATTTGAATTGAACCATTTTGGAATATAAACTAAAGATTTATGAGACTACATTTAAGAACATCCAAAACATTAGAATTAGTTCCATTTAACTACCAAAACTATTTAACCGGAGCTCTACACAAATGGATTGGAAAGAACGATTTACATGATGATCGTTTATCGCTTTATTCTTTTTCATGGCTAAATGGCGGTAAAGCACTAGAACAAGGATTGAAATTTGAAAATGGCGCACATTTTTTTATTAGTGTTCATGATCAAAGACTGCTTAAAAATATTATTCAAGGAGTAAGGGAAAATCCAGAAATTGCTTTTGGGCTTGTTGTAAATGAAATGGTCATACAGGAAGACCCAATATTTGAGTATGAACATAAGTTCTCTGCAGCCAGTCCTGTTTTCATCAAAAGAAAAATTGATGGAAAGGAAAAGCATTATGAATATCAAGACCAAGAAAGCCCGGCATTACTCACCGAAACCTTGAAAAACAAACTGAGAAAAGCCAATTTGAATGATGCAAATGTTTCTGTTCAATTTGATCTGAACTATAGCATCGCTAGAACCAAAGTGATCTACTACAACAAAATTGGTAATAAGGTAAATATTTGTCCTGTTATAATTAAAGGTACACCAGAGCAGATCTTGTTTGCCTGGAATGTGGGCATTGGTAATTCTACAGGCATTGGGTTTGGGGCGATTAAGTAAGGATTCTTAGACAAAAAAAAGCAACAAGTAATGCGACAATTTGAACAACTTGAACACAGCCAGTTTTACCACATCTACAATCATGCAGTAGGTGGGCGTGACCTGTTTAAGGACTCCAACAACTACGAATACTTTCTAAAGCTTTACGATAAATACATATCGCCAGTGGCAGTAACTTACGCATGGGTTCTGATGAAAAACCATTTTCATTTATTGGTGAGGATTAGGAACTCCGATGAATGTTTAAACCTGACAGGTTTTGAAAACCTGTCAGGTTTAAAACCGCTGTATCAATATTTTTCCAATTTATTCAACGCCTACACAAAAGCATACAACAAATACCACAAAACTTCTGGCGCGCTGTTCGAACGCCCCTTTAAACGAAAGCTCATCGACGGCGAGGATTATCTGCGGCAGGCAGTCCTGTATATCCATAACAATCCAGTTCACCACGGATTCTGCACCCACCCTTTGGAATACCCCTGGAGTTCATATCTTACTTACATTTCAAAAAAATCAACAAAATTGGAACTCGAAGCGGTATTAGGATGGTTTGAAGATCAAACAAATTTTATAGCCATTCACGAACAAAAAATTGAAAGGGAGGAAATTGAACAATGGTTGGAGTTGTAATTCTCTTCAAACCTGACAGGTATAAAAACAACGAACATTAAAATAAATTAATTCAACTATGTTATACATCGTTAAATATTCAGGTCCGTTCGGGTTTATCAAACCTTGGACTGCAGTACGTGATGGAAAAACATTTAGTCAGCAGTTTCTTACTCCATCAATAATTGAAGGAATAAGACAAAAGTTGGAAATTAGTTCCATCGTTCGGCACAAATTGAGATATTCGTCAATCAGTGTTCAACAAGAACAAACGCAAACCCGAGGTTGGGCAAAGAAAACGCAATTAAAAATGATGGTGCGCAAACAATCTATTTTGGAGCGAGGTGTAATGATCAACCCTATTCTTTACTTGGCATTTACAACAGAGGAGGAAGCTCAAAAAAGCGCAAAGCAACACATTTGCCTGTGCCGAAATGAAGATGTTCTGTTTCCCAACCCAGATATAATCCATATGGAAGAACCGGAATTTGACCAACTAACCGGATTTGAATTGCGATTTGGCGAAAATGAAAAGTCGTTTTTGGTAGGCTTCAATCGATTCGATGAAGCAAAACCTATGTATGGATGGTTAGAGATTGCAGGCAAACCCGTTAGTGGAATGTAATGAATAATCTCGACCACATATTAGCCAAAGGAGAAGAGAACGGACGTGTTACGTTGGTTCAGCATTTATCCGAAGTTGCATTGCTCGCTGAAAAGGTAGCACAGCATCTTGGTTTAGATACATCGATTGCCAGAAAGGGTGCTATTCACCACGACATTGGCAAGGCAAGTTCACTTTTTCAAAATACATTGAAGAAGAACTTTCAACGGCCTCCAGGATTTTTATTCCGGCATGAATTGGCATCCCTGTTTTTCATTTCATTACTTAATGAAGAAGAAAAGTATCCTATAATTGACATGATTGTGGCTCATCACAAATCTATTTATAAGGATGCAGGCGGTAAAGGTTTACTCGATTTGGCTAAAAATGACCCTGAATGCTATGAAAAACACATCAAAGGGTTTGAGTCTTGGAGCAAAGATGCACTGTTAATACTGGAACATTTCAATTTTGAAACCAAGCCAATCTCGGTTCAACAAGCTAAGGAGAGTTTTTACGAAGTGGTTGATTATTGCCAATCCAAAAAGTATGGTTATTCGCAATGGAAGGGGGTTTTGATTGCCGCTGACCATTTGGCCTCGGCTATGAGCGGCTATATAAAACTACTGGAACGAAAGCTTTTTGTTTTACCTGATTTGAGTTATTACCACTCCCGAAAAAGCGAGTTGTATCCGTTATCATTAATTTCGACAGACGATACCCGCAAACACACCTTGGTTACGGCTCCAACCGGAGCAGGGAAAACCGACTTTCTGATTCGCCGTTGCACTGGGCGCGTGTTTTATACCCTGCCATTTCAAGCGTCGATCAACGCTATGTACGAACGTATAAAAGGTGACTTGAATAACACCGATGCTGATGTTCGCTTGTTGCATGCGGCTTCAAGCATCAAGTTGGAAAATGGGACGGTTGAAGAGAAGATACTTCAGCGCCACATTGGAGCTTCGGTTAAAGTGCTTACCCCGCACCAAATGGCTTCGTTGGTATTTGGGACAAAAGGCTACGAAGCCATGATTGCAGATATCAAAGGTTGTGATATTATTCTCGATGAAATCCATACTTATTCAGAAACAACTCAGGCCATTGTTTTAAAGATCGTTGAAATACTCTGCAACATTGGCTGCCGCGTGCATATTGGAACACCTACCATGCCATCGGTTTTGTACAACCGACTGATTGAAATACTGGGTGATGCTGACAACATTTACGAGGTGAAACTTCCCGATGAGGTTTTGGACACCTTCAACAGGCACATTATCCACAAAGCCAATTCAATTGAATTGTTGAGCAACGTTATTGACGAAGCCATCCACCAAAATCAAAAAATCCTTTTGGTTTGCAATCAGGTGAAACGGGCTCAGTCTTTATTTGATGATCTATCTGAAAGGTATCCTCATGTTGAAAAAATGTTGGTGCATAGCCGGTTCAAACGAGGAGTGCGAAGCCAATTAGAATCCGATTTGCGAAATATTTACAACAACAGCACCGAAGCTTGTTTGGTGGTTTCAACACAAGTTGTTGAAGTGAGCTTGGACATTAGTTTCGACTTGATGGTTACCGAATGTGCCCCAGTCGATGCGTTGATTCAGCGCTTTGGAAGAATAAACCGCAAGCGTTCAACCGAAACAATTGGCCACTACAAACCCATTTATGTTCTTGCTCCGCCCCCCGAAAAAAACGATGCTTTGCCTTATGGGTTGGAAGTGTTGCAACGAACTTATGATGCTTTACCTAATGGTAATTTGATGAAAGAACGGGAGGCGCAATCGATGATTGATACCGTTTATCCTTCTATTGAATTTGTTAACATAGACTTGAATGCTGTGTTCAAAGATGGGAAATGGATGATCAAAGAACTTTGGCACAACCCTAAATCGGCACTTCTGGAAACGCTGGATATTGATTCTGTTGCCTGTATTGACGAAGCTGACAAAGACCTTTACGACACTTCGTCTTATGAAGAGCAGGCAAAAATGGAAATTCCGGTTTCGTACCGATCGGTGGCATATCGGGGCCTGGACAAATCGGCTAACGGCTCAAAACCCTTTGTTATTCCTTCAAAGGCATACGATAATGAATTGGGCTTTCTGGTTGAATTTGCCAAACCCGAGTTTTACAATGTTTCATTACGATTTCTATAAAACACAACAGATATGATAGCAGCAAATATTGGAAAAATCTTTCTGGATGCTTACAACAAGAAGTATCAAAGCAACTACTCAGCAAAAGAGTTTTTCGCTGAAAAGTATTATAAGATCTTCTTTAACCACAACAAGTACATGATGTCTGCTGGCAATTCTCCCTTAGAAAATCCCAAAATTAGTTGGGATAAGATGAGGACAGGACAGATACATTATGAAACGGTTGAGAAAAGAAATGATCGGTTTACTAAAACGGTTGATAAGATTGATACAGGGCCGGCCGATGCAAGCATTGCCATTGGTTTTCCAACATTGGATTCAACAGCCACTACGTCGGGACAAGTAACCAACCTCGATCTGCCAATTAAGACCGATGATATTTATTTATCATGGATTGGCAGTGGTTTGGGAATTGGTGTACAAAGTGGGTTGTCGCTTTTGTTCAGCAATAAGCAAATTTTACTTGATCTGTTCGAGGGCTGGCAGCTTTATCGCGATTATTTAAACAGCACATCCGGCCTGAGAGGAAACCAAATCAACACATGGAATGGTCAATGGATTGCGCACCGTTATGACCAACTAAGTTATGATGAGTCGAACCCAACAGCATCTTTTAATCCGTTCGGTACAATGAAAGACGGGGGGATGGAGGTATATACCCAATCATGGACAAAAGTTCTAATTGGTATCGCCCGCATTTATCCCGATAAATCGTTAACAGCCTATGTTTATAGCTTGGGGCAAATGAATATTACTGTCGGGTTTGTTCCATTTGTATTGCCTAGCATTCGCCAACCGTTTGAACTCTATGCTAAATATTTTGGAACGACCAAACTTGAACGGACTGAACACTTATTCGGGACTGCTATGGGTTTTACAAAAGCTTGCCAAATGGGGGCAATTGGTGTAAATGCCCTCGAACCCAAAGGGTTTAGGGACTGCATGGATAAAGGTATTGTGCCTAAATATCACTTTACCGATGAAGAAAGAAAAATCAATTTTAATACTTATCAAATATGGTTATTAGCTATGCTGAACAATGAACAATTATGGGAAAAAGCGCAAGATATTGCGATAACCCTCAACACTTACTCTTTGAGCGACAAAAATGCAAAAAAAGTAAAAAGCCAAGAAGTAAAAAACCTATTGGCATCTGTGAATAAAAAACAGTTTATCGAGTCATTAATTGAAATTGTTAAAGGAAGTCCTGAGACTAATCAATTGGTGGAAATTGCAGAAATAATTCACACAATGCCAGTCGATAATGTGCCATACTTTCTAACCTTAATCCGATTTCAATACGCAGTAGTAAATAAATAATTTTAAACCCTTTTCCTATGAATGCTTACATTTATTTAAGAGCGCTAAAACACGCTGAACATACTGTCTTTTGTGTACAAGATGGTCAGAAAACCTATTTCGATCCTCAGTTTAACCGATATGTTGCCTATTCAAGTGGCCAACAAGTAAAACGTTCTATTCTTGACGCGTTAACATCTAATTTAAATGTGCAAATGGCACCTATCACATTCAATTATAGTGTTACCAAGGATAAGCAACTTGAAAATAAAGAACCTTGGTCGCCTTGTGATCCTTCGTATGTCGATCAGTTGCTTGGTGGTTGGATGCGTGCAGGAGATGGCATCACGGTAAAACGCCGAAGTCCATTATCTATTTCAGCCATGCGCCCTATACATCCATTACTTGCTGGAACTGACAAAGAAAATCTCACCTTCGACAGAAGCGATAAACCTGACAGACACCCAGTGAATGTCCGATGGGGCGACAAACTTATGACTGATGAAGAAATTGACGAATTCTTGGAAACCAATAATCGCACACTTCCTCGTCGCAATTGGATTCCAGATAATGTTCGGACTGGTGGTCTTTTCGTTTACGATATTGCCATTGACCTGCGTACTCTTTTTTCTGTTTCAACCAATCAACATGAACCAGAATTGTCTAAAGATAAAATTGAAGACTTAAAAGCGAAAGGTTGGATTGAAAGTGAAAATGTTTTTGGCAAATGCTTAGTGCTTCCAAAAGAAGAACGTGAAAAAGTAATTCTGGCTTTAGCAAGTGCCTTATTGAATTGGCGCATTACATCGAACCAGGCCCGTACATTCAGCTTAATGGAAACTTTGGCTGTTGCAATCAGCGACAATGCCAATAAACTAGCTGGTGCAATTCGTGCAAAACTGATCGAAGATGGTGAAAAACCAAAGGCAAAACCCATTATTGATGAAACTGCCGGAGCCGATGTTTATGTAACCCTATCGTGTTCAAACTATGTGGTTACAGTCAACGAAAGTGCCGACGCCCTCGACAAAGCAGAACAAAAACTGATTGAACTGATGAAAGCGTTTGACTACGAAAATCAGTTATAATTATTTACCAAATACCTTGGGCAAAAAAATCATCCAAGGTATTTGGGCTTTATTCCTTCAAACTATATAAGCAATTCTTCTACCCAACCACCAAATCTAATCAGTCACTTCAATCATCCCAAATACAACCTCAAAATCAACCACCCTCATAAACAACAAAACAACACGGGAAAAGCTAAAGCAAATCGACATAAACAAGCTATTCCTGTGTCGCTCCTACGGAGCTTTGGGGTATTTGGGGAGGACTGTTTTGACCATACTGCCGTTCCTACGAAACTGGCATACAAACTTGTAGCCGAATATTGCCTCGTAGAGGCGATACTATGGTAAGCCTCGTAGAGGCGACACTATTTGACTTATTATGTAATTATACTTTGCTTTTTACTATATTTGAAGCCACATTAAGCTACTATAATATGAATCCTCAAGCTGTAATACTAAACACTTTAAACGAAAACCACTGGGACGTCTTTACCTTGGTCATGTTGCTCGAAGAAACAGCTTTAACAAAAAGTTCGCTTCATAGCGCTTTGTGGTATTTAACTCAAAATGAGGTGATTGTTCAGATCGAAAAAGGCAAATACCGCCGCAAGCATTTTACTGATGAAAATGTGATAGCCTGCTTTATGGCTCCTGACGGAGGTATTGCTTATTGGTCGGCATTAAATGCGCATGGGTTAACCGAACAGTTTCCCAATAAAACCTTTGTGCAAAATAGCAGGCGCAGAGGCAAACGTTCGGTATTTGGTATCGGTTCCCCTTTTCATTTTGTAACCGTAAAACCCGAAAAGCTTGTTGGTTATAAAAAGTTGGGGTATGGCAACCATACTTACTACATGACCGATATTGAAAAGACCATCGTTGATTGTTTCGACCTACCGCAACATGCCGGCGGATACAACGAGATTATTAAAGCTTTCAACAAAGCCGGTTTAAGTGCCCGCAAAATGGTAACCTATTGTAAAGCGATAAATAATATCGCGGTTACAAAACGGATTGCCTATCTCGCGGAGTTGCTACATAAACCTAAAATGGACTATTTTCTAAAATATGCAGCAGAGGTTTGTAATGAAAAACATAACCCGTTCGATGCAAGCCTGCCATCAAAGGGGAAATATCTTAATAAATGGAGGCTAATATTAAATATGGATGAAGAAGAAATCCTTGAAATAGCAAACTCATCATACTGACATGATAAAGCAGAAAGAAATCGTTGAAATAGCTATCAGAAAACAAGTCCCAAAAATGACCATTGACAAAGACTGGGTACTTGGGCATTTTTTGAATGCAATGTTTTCTTTTGCTGAAGTGCGGGACAACTTTGTATTTAAAGGTGGAACTTGCCTGCGCAAATGCTTTATCAAGGATTATCGCTTTTCTGAAGACCTTGACTTCACCCTGCTTGATGCTGCCTTTGTTGTTAATAAACCGTTTATCAATAAGATAATGCATAAAGCATCGGAGGTGTCCGGTATTCATTTTCACCTCGATGATTTGCACCCACAACAATCAGAAAACATTCCACAGGGTTATAAAGCAGTGATCAAATTTTGGGGTGCAGACCACAACCCCAACCAACGTCCCTTGCCACCTTCCCGATGGCAGACAAGTATTATTGTTGACATCAGTTTTTCAGAAAAGCTTATGTTACCTGCTGTCGAAAAAGTGATCACACATCCCTATTCAGATGCTGATTATGTCAGAAACAATGTGGTAAGCTATGACCTTACAGAAATTCTTTCTGAAAAAATCAGAGCCCTGAAACAAAGAAACCGTCCCCGTGATGTGTACGATGTTTGGTATCTGAGCAAATCCCCAGATGCAACTTTTCCCGGATTAAAAAAATTATTGCTGGAAAAGTCGGAGTCAAAAGGTTTATCTATTAATGGTGTACGAGACTTTGTGAATACAGAAAAAGCCTTGAGGAACAAAACGGCATGGAATCAAAGTCTTTCAAATCAGATCGCTGCTAAGGATTTACCTGATTTTGATGAAGTATATCATGAACTCACGAAATTTTTAAAAACATTGCTATGAACCTCGCAAAGGCAAAATTACGGTAGCCTCGTAGAGGCGGCATTATAATAAAATCAGTATTATGGCAAACACCTACACACAAATCAACATCCACGCAGTATTTTGCGTAAAAAGGAGAGAAAACATCATCACCCTTAATTTCAGCGACCAGCTGTATTCTTACATTGCCGGCATCATCAATAAAACCGGAAATTATTCGCTGGCCGTCAACGGATACAGGGATCACGTTCACGCATTTTTCGAATTGAATCCGGCATTGGCATTATCAGATGTAATGCGCGACATCAAAACCAATTCATCCAAATGGATCAATGAAAACCATTTTGTAAAAGGGCATTTTTCCTGGCAGAAAGGATATGGCGCATTCTCCTATGCCCCTTCGCAAAGAAACAATGTCATTAAATACATTATGAATCAGGAAAAACATCATTCCAAAAAAACATTTCGGGAAGAATACCTGGATTTACTGCGTAAATTTGAAATCCCATTCGAAAATAATTATGTCTTCGAATTCTTTGAATAACAGCCTCGTTAGAGGCAAAAATTTGGCAGCCTCGTAGAGGCGGCATTATGGTAGCCTCGTAGAGGCGAAATTATGGCAGCCTCGTTAGAGGCGAAATTATGGCAGCCTCGTTAGAGGCGAAATTATGGTATGGAAAAATACATCAAACAGCTCATCGAAGACCTCGAAAAGGTGGCAAACACCCCACCCGAAAGGCCTTACATCGAAGTGCCACCCCATCTGGCAGATGATGAATTCATTGCAGAAATTGCCTTGATCCCCTATCAAACCATCGAAGAACTAACCGGCATCAAACAAGAAGTCTTCCCACAGCTTATCGATCTGGAAGGTGACCAATGGCAAAGGGTAAACGATGCGATCTTCAAGGTATTTGAAACCTTTCACCTTGATTTGGTAGATCTTCCGCCTTACATCCCTCCGGAGGAATTGTATGACATACTCACTACCCATTGGGATTCTCCCGTACAGTATCTGCCTTCATCTGGTATGGATCTACAGTTTTGCACCGGCAATCCGATGACCTGTCCTTATGGGGATTATTGCGATTGTGGTGACGATATCGACATCTATGAACTTCCCGAAAAGTTTGCCGAATTAGTAAACCCCATAGCTCAAGCAATTGAGGCAGGCTTCATTTGCTACCTCAATCCTGAAACAATGGAAATGGAAGAAATCCCAAAACAACTGATGGACGATCCTCACGAATTTGAAATGACAACCGGCTTTGCATTGGAAGAGGAACAATTAAACCATGAAAAATGGGATACATGCTATGTTTTTGAGCCCCTCGATTCGAGCGAATCATTTGAGATAATGGAGCGTTTTGCCCATAGGATGGAAGATGAAATCTTGCAGGAAGAGCTTTTCTATGTCCTTGCCCACAGAAAACCCTTTACAAATTTCAAGGCTTTGATCGACAATTCAGACTATCGTGAAAACTGGTTTAGCTTTAAAATGAGTTGGTTAAAGGATTACGTAAGATCGAAAATTGATGCAGAAATTCATAAAACCCCGGATAATTCTGATGAAAATAAATTGCCATTTTAACTCAACCACCACAAATAAAAAACCAAACTATGCAGCGCTATATTACCCAACTCATTGAAGACCTAAAAGAAATTGCTCAAATAAAAAAACAGGCAGCTAACACTGAAACGGCTAACAACGATGAGGCATTGCTCAAACATTTCGAAGACATTGAAAACTATCTACATGGTGAAGAAGTGCCCATCTCAGAAATTACCGGCATCTTGCCTGAGCAATTGCCGCCTCCCGAAATGCTCAACGAATCACAACGGGCACAATTATCGGTTGAACTAGAGAACTTTTTGGAGCATTATAATTTTGCCCTTGATTTTCCTTACAACTACCCTAACCAATTGCGATATCCGTTTATCTGGAACTTTTGGACAGAAAAACACATCCCCATGCAGCGTGGCATCAGCCACATTGAATTTTGCGATTACGACGAAACAAACTGCCCTTTTCAAGGCTATTGCAACACTTGCGATGAATTTGAAATTGAAGACAAGGATCTCGACATGGACAAATTCGAAGGCTTAAATGAAAACGAACACCCATTTTAGAATAACATTCAATCTTTTATCAAACTTTCTTCAATCATGCGCATCACCGGAACACATTTTGCTTACTTTCAGATCTGCCATCGTAAACTCTGGCTTTTTGCCAGTGGCATCAATATGGAGCAACATTCCGAGCTGGTTGACGAAGGCAGGCTGATTCACGAAACCAGCTATCAGCAGCGGCCAAATCGGTATGAAGAATTAGAAATTGACGGCATAAAAATCGACTATTACGATCCGGCCAAAAAATGCATACACGAAATCAAGAAATCGGCAAGCCTGGAGCCGGCGCACGAATGGCAAGTCAAGTATTACCTTTATGTGATGAAACAGCACGGCATTGAAGATGCTTTTGGAATACTGGAATACCCGCGAACCCGTCAAACCAAAGAGGTATGGCTGAGCAGTCTGGATGAGGAAGCCATAGCCGAGATGATCTTACAGATTAAAGAAATCATCCAAGGCGAACACTGTCCTGAAAAGCAAAAAATGAAAATCTGTAAAAATTGTGCCTATCACGATTTCTGCTGGACAAACGAAAACACCGACAAACCATGAAGAAAACCTACTACCTAATGAATCCGGGTCGTTTGTCGCGAAAAGACAACACCCTCCGGTTTACGCCTGTTGATGAAGATGGCAATGAAGGGCAGCCCCGTTACCTGCCTGTCGAAAATGTGGAAGAGTTTTATTGTTTTGGGTCGCTGGATGCCAACAGTAGCCTATACAACTTCTTAGGCAAAAACCAGATTGGGGTTCACTTTTTCGACTACTACGAAAACTATACCGGTTCATTTATGCCACGCGAACATTTATTATCCGGCAGGTTATTGGTGAATCAGGTAAAACATAACCTGAGCAAAAGCAAACGTATGGAACTTGCACGCGCATTTATAAACGGTGCAGCCCACAATATTTTGAAAAACCTGATGTATTATCGCAACCGCGGCAAAGACCTCGACGATGCCATAGCTGACATCAAACTCTACAGCCAACAAATTGATGTTGTACCAAATATCGAAAGTCTGATGGGCATCGAAGGAAATATCCGCCAAAGGTATTATAGCGAGTTCGACACTATCATTCACCATTTTACTATGGAAGGGCGCAGCAAACAACCCCCACTCAACGAAGTAAATGCCCTGATTTCGTTTGGTAATATGATGTGCTATACCCAATGCCTGCGAGCCATACAGCAAACGCAGCTTAACCCTACCATAAGCTATCTGCACACACCTGGCGAACGGCGTTTTAGTCTGGCACTCGATCTGGCCGAAATCTTTAAGCCCATGCTCGTTGACAGGCTGATATTTAGCATGCTAAACCGACGCGAGTTAAAACCCGACGACTTTGATGCCAAAGTGAATGCTGTTGTGCTAAAAGAAAAAGGCAAAAAAGCCTTTGTCACCGGATTCGAACAACGCCTCAGCGAAACCATACAGCACCGAAGCCTTGGCAAAAGCGTAAGTTACCGCTACCTCATCCGGCTCGAATGCTACAAACTCGTAAAACACCTCATGCAAATCGAAGACTACAAACCCTTCAAAATGTGGTGGTAAAAATCCCATTCAATCATTAACCCATTCAATCATTAAACCATTCAATCATTCTATCATTCAATCATTCTATCATTAACCTCTATCAACATGACCGAAAAAGAACTATTCATAGAAAAAATGAAAATCCGTACCAAACAATTTGCCATTGATACGAT
>Ga0100391_1000531_pt1 | contig 44719 bp, 31 predicted proteins | sample CryGeymeta201515_FD_81541 | JGI IMG/M metagenome (GOLD analysis project Ga0100391, IMG submission 81541) | Groundwater microbial communities from Crystal Geyser aquifers in Utah, USA - Crystal Geyser metaG 2015-15 | ecosystem: Environmental > Aquatic > Deep subsurface > Groundwater | place: USA... | reverse complement strand
TTGTATTTTGAGCTAGTAGCTGTATTTACGGCTTGTAGGTCGTTAGCTACAGCGTAGACGTACCTTCATCAGCTGTAATACAACCATCAACATCAATTACGGCTAACGCCCCCTTTAGACGACTGAAGTGGTAGGTCCATTATCACCGGGGTCCCGTGTGTGGATTCCTACTTAGAAAATAGATAATGTACCATGGCAATGTTCTACTATGAGGGTGGCCCTTTGTGGTTTCATCCAATTACTCTCTTAGCCTAGTTTAGTAATGTAGTAAATCTTGAGTTACTGTACTTACTTACTGGTACAGGTAACCCTACTGTTTTACTATAGGGATACACCCTCGTTACCTCCAAAATACGACCTTGGTCTCATTTTACCTATTGTTGATGTAATTTGGTGGTCTTCTGAGTCCTTTACAGCAGAAAAATTTCAAATACTAGTATCGAAGGTCAAAGAAGGGCCCTGCTTTTCTGAGGCAATGTACCTGGTGCGTAATCCATCTCTGCCCCCATTCGCCTTCAGGCGATAAAGAAAAACCAACATATAAGCATAATATTACTCAAAAATTAGCACCCCGCACCCCCACCGCCTCCCAAAACAGCCCAGATGAGTCAGAAAGGAGCAGTTTTACGTCCAAGCATGGATGCAAAAATTCAGGAAAATGGTAGTAATAGCTCCTGTAGTCCCCACGATACAAACTCCAGTACTCAACGGCAGCAGCAGCGGCAGGAGGTAACATCACCGTTTTATTTTCTGACTGCTGAGGCTGCCCAAGCCATTCCAAACTACCAATACAAAGGCGAGGACCGATCTCTGCTGTACCGATACGCCCTCAGTCCGCTGGCACAATTTTTGGTGGACCATACGCCAAACAATATTGCACCTAATACCATCACATTCGCGGGCCTTTGTTCCATGGTCTTTGGATACCTAATCTTTTGGTACTACGTCCCAAACCTTCAAATCCAAAATGTTGAAGAAATTCCGCGGTGGATATTCTTGTACAATGCCATTGCCATGTTAATATATCAAACGCTTGACAATATGGATGGCAAACAAGCACGAAAAACCAAATCATCTTCGCCACTGGGACTCTTATTTGATCATGGCTGCGATGCGATTAATTCCATTTTCGGCAGCGCGAATTGGATTGTTGCCATGGGACTGAATCCGATGGAAGATGCATGGCTGTGTTACATTGTTGTCGTGGGCCCTTATGCTCTATTTTATATTGCGACGTGGGAAGAATATTACACGGGAGAACTAATTTTGCCGCTATTCAATGGGCCGAATGAGGGTCTGTTTGGTGGCGCAATGCTCTCAATTACTTCCTATATGTATGGTTCAGATTGGTGGTTATCGCAATCGATTTGGAGCAATTTCCTGTTGCCCATGCTATCTAGTATGAAACTAATTCCTGCAGATTACCTGGATTCATTGCGCTGGAGAAATGCCGATTTAATGGTCATGCTGGCGTGCCTGGGATTTGTGCAAGAAGTGGTATCCAAATCAACATCTGTAATAGGAACGTATGGATTTCAAGCCTTCTGTGATGTTCTTCCTTTTTGTGCTGTGTCTTTGGCAACCTTTGTCATCGGATACTGCGATGAAACGATCTTTCAAAAGAATCCTCGCACAAGTTTGCACCTGATTGCTTGTCTCCTAGTGGAAATGGTGACAGAACTGATGAAGGCGCACATATCGGCTCAAAAGTTTGAGCCACTTCAAAGATGGATCAATTTACCACTGTTTTTTCTCGCGACAGTCGTTCTCGGGGCTGATCTACTTGGTCAAGAAACACCTGCTTGGACCAATGACTACCTGATAATCTACGCTACCGCAGCCTGTACGTACTTTGGTATGAAATTGGTCATTGTCATTGACGAAATCTGTCGAGTTTTAACCATTTGGTGTTTTGACATTGTGACACCTCGACCAGCATCGATGAGCTTCACTCGTCACAAGAAGCTGCAATAGACGCAACACAATTTTAATTATTTTGTACGTGCTGTATGTATGGCATTTCTTACCTTGGATTCCATCTTCGCCATCATCGTCATCGTCTGCCTGGATAGCTGGCTAGAAATTTCATCTCATTATGAACCAGCTTTCAGTTTGCGTTCTCGTATAGCCTCCAAGCGTTCTCGAAACCATTGAGCGTCGTCTTGTCTCAAAGACTGTTCCACTGATGCTGCGGACAGCTCCAAATCGCATACGTGCTCAATGAGAGTTCCAATCAAACAGAGGCTGTCATCTTTGCCGGAGCGAGTCTGCAGTAGAGTCGTGAGATACTCGCCCCGGAATCCTTGCGATTCACTGTTCAACTCCGCGGCTAACAAGAGAGCAATCCTGTGCCTACTTTTTCTTTCTCCTCCAGCTTGAACTAAGTAGGCATACTTTTCAGGTGTCATGGTGGACATTACCAGTTGGCAAACGGGCATATTTCGGATCTGATTTTCGATGCGCTTTTGCGTGTTGAAGTCGTCGGGATCGATTTGACGAAGCAAACCATAGACGTCTTGTAGATCCGAATCATATGCCAGCACGTCGGCTTCCATAGGAGCAGTTGGTGACATGCCTGCAGGTCTAGCAAAGGCCAGAGCATCCGTACCAGTGACGATGGAGGTGGCAGCGGCGGCGGCGGCGGCAAATGACTGCAAAGCTGCATCTGGATTCACCACGACAGCGTCTGCGGTAGCAAGACCTGCGTTGCGAGTTGTGTCATCATCGAGTGCTAGAGTTTCCGTCAAATGAATGACAGGAACCTTTTCATCTGCACTCCAATCGTATGGTAAGACGATGTCATGATACTCTGTTTCGTCCATCCAAGCGGTAGCCACTGGCACTGCCGCCGGCGAACTACCAATGCCCATGCGCTGCACATGAATTTTGTGAGAAACTTTCGGTGTTGTTGCCAGCATTCGTGTGACAGCGCTTATAATTACAGCATGCTCGATCCGACAGTTGTGTCCTTGGTAGGTGTCCATGATGTCTGGTGGTACTTGGAAGGAAGTTTGTAGTGGAGGCAAAGCATCATCATAGTAGTGTTCCTCTTCGTCGATAGTAACGGATTGGTAGCCGCCGCCAACTTCTTTGGATATTCCATGCCACTGTCGCAGGTGTGTCACGTCTGCATAGTAATCGACCATTGTAGTATTATGACTGGCGGTATGCCGCTTTTGAAATTCGTCACCACCTCCAGCCTGCCAGTGAATGCTTTGAATGAGCTGAATTCGTAGCCTTGTAACGGGAATTTGAGACTCGTTTGAGCCTCGTACCGTCAAATGACATTCTGTCTCGGGTGCCAACAAAATCGTGTCAGCTTCCCATCCCAAAGAAATATGTCCTTTGTTCCAGCAACAACACACTCCATTGATGAGGGTCCTTTCTTCTGCAATATTAAGAGGTTCGGGAAGTGTTCTTGTAGGAGCCCCAACGAATTGGATGGTCTGCGATGCCGAGTCACCATAATCGGATCCAATATTATTTGAAAGGAAAGCCCCAGTCTGTGCTTTCGGCGTTAAATATGCAGACAAAGTATACTTAACCTCACAGTGTCCGCTGTTGGTAGTGCGGTTGCGAAAGGAGCTAGGCAAAGGTGTATCGGGCAAGTTCCACTCAAACGGAAATTCATAATTTGCTTTTCGCAGAGGCGATTGGAAGGTTGCCAAAGGCACTTCAACGTAAAAAAGTGTTACTGATTCTCGCTCGGTCCGAAAGGTGGCGCCTCCATTAGCACTGTCCTCTGTGATGCGAACCTCTGTAGATTCTTGGCCACGAAACGATAAGTAGATGCCTTGGTAGGCCTGGATTTCCGCACTCAGTTGCGAAACACTCAGATATACAGTACCCGTCATAGTCTCGCCATGCTGGTATGCATTCCTGTGGGTCTTCAAACCCATCGTTACAGGTTGATTTCCCATATTTGCGTCGCGCTTGGCGTTCGGCGTTCGGCGTTCGGTGTACGTGTATGTGTTATTATGTATCGTGTGTGTCTGCTGTTGCTTTCGTCTCTACTTGCTTCTACTCTCAAGGATCTTGATGGATCTTGATGAATCTTGACACCGTGAGTGAAAACTATTTTTTCTGCTTCTTTGATTTAAAAGAAATACAGGAAGATCAGTCGCTTCTTCTAATAAAACTTCGAACAAGTCTACTCTTGGTTTATGTTTTGATTGTTTGTTGCTGTTTGTTTTCGAATGTAGAGTATGTCAAGAAAGATTTATCATTAGCTAATTCATCATAATACTATTTTTATTATTTATTGTACGCACAACTCGACGGTCGACGGACTCAACTGTCATCACGAATAAACCAAGTTTCTCCCGCCCGGGCATGCAAAACCTGGAGAAACACGTTCCAGCAAAGGAGCTCTCTCACAGTGTGATCAGGTGACGTGACAAGGGACTTTGTGTTCCTCTTCGACTGATGGTTGCAAAGGACCAAGCAATCTTCCAAGGACAACCAGAAGTCCGCGCTTAATGCGTATGAACCGTCAAATTTCGAACGAGTTTATCTCGGACGACAGGACATGGCAAAGTCACTCGTCGCTCGTCAAGTTGGTACCGTACATCGTACATCGTGATAGGCAGCCTCCTTCAAATGTACTGTCAAATCCATCCATCGAATATTACGAACACAGCCACCAAACCGTCCACGAAGTTTAATAGGAGAGTACCAAATACCAAACATTCCCAGTTCTGTACTGAGCGCATCATCGTATTGTTGAAGTTTGAAGTACAAGACATCCTCGATTCCTCCAGCAGTGGAACTGCCAATGCTAAGTCCCATGATACCGGAACCAAGAGTGTTGTGTTGGACAGTCACATAGTCACATTAGCTAGACTACTACTACTACTAGTGCTATGTACGACCAGGTACCACCATGGTACCTGGTATACGTTTGTCCTCTGCCTGATGTTGAGCTTCTCTCGTCCCGAGGCATCACTATCGAATTTGTTGACGTTGCTCCGTACTTGGCCAATCATATAAATTCATTGAAAATACCATCCTGTAGCTACTTAACAGATTCTTCAATAAAATGGTTCTTCAATCAAGATACATTAAATCTCTACTCCGTCAAGCTGTAATATAGAAGATTTCTTGAATTGGCCACCTCATCTTTCAGACTGATGTGGCTCAACTTTTTCGCGGTCACAGCTCAACTAAACTGATGAGAGCAATCGACTATTCCTAGAATATTACTAGAGACTACTGTAGCAAGACTAGTTAGACTACATTTCTACTACCACTCTAGTCTACTAGCTAGAGTAGCTACTCGAGTAGCAGACTACTCGAGTTCAAGAAATAATATGCTTAGGGGGCCAATCCTTCAGAAGGAGACGCGAATCCAGCGAGAGCACCAACGGAGACAGCAACTAAAACCAAAGATCAAGTAGTGAAGTATTATCTGGAGACTTCGAAGTTTCTGTTCCAAGATTATTACTGTATTCGACCAAGATGTTGGCCTTATTACACTTCAAAAAGGAGACGGACTTGGAAGATCCTGCTCTGCTGCTCGAAAGCAAACAACACAAGCAAAGCAGCGATCCGTTTTCCCACTCTACTGACACTACTTCGACAGGCTCTACAGCATGCAGTAGTACTACTACTAGTTGTAGCAGCAGGTGCAAGAGCGGCGATAGCGGCAGTGCAGTTGCGACTGACAGAGTTGCACTGAGCGAAGATAGACTCATCCAAATATCAGCTGCCAAAGTTCACCTGAAAGATATGCTTGCCAAGCACAATCGATCCGCCAAGCATCCGGAGGTAGCAAAGGCTGTTGAAGTGCTTTCTGCGCTGAATCCAACAGAAGATGCCGCACTTTCTCCTCACTTCGAGGGCACGTTTGTTTCGCTCACGAGACCCGAATTTCCGGGGCGTATCAAGCAAGAAAAGGAGAATGAACACTTAGATCAGTTCACGCTGGGAAGAATGTCGTTTAACATTTTTCAGCCAAAAGATTTAGTTTGTACAATAACTGGCACTCGCAACATCTTGAAACGATCTTTGCAAGAAGAAGATAAGGCAGATGGTGACGATAGCTCCCATACAGGTCGGACGTTCTCATATCCTCTCGAGACCCACATGTTGATACACTCTCCCAAGGGAGACTTTCCTGCTGCCCTACAAATGGAAGCATTCTGCTCTTCTGCTAAGCAACCCAAGAATAGGTTAGGCGTCGCTTTTATTGGAGGGAAAATGGTTCCCGGCGTTGAAATAAGATCTGATCCCAACAAGTTGGCCTTGTGGAAGGAAGTCTTTGCCGACGCTTACAAAAAGGCCGATGCCGAAAGATCCTACCTGTCCCGTTTGATGCTCTTCTTTTTCCAATGGATGTTCCAACTGACAACTCCTACAGACAAAGAAGCAGAACAGAACGCAGACAGCAGTGTACACTTTGAGATGAAACGCTGTCCTCATGGTTACATTGACATTCTTTATCTGGACGAAGATTTACGTATTACACGAGGTAACCGCGGTACGATTGTTATTGTAGAGCGAGCCAACCAATAAAGAGGCGAGCTCCGACTAGCAGGTTTGATCCCGCTATGATGAGTGAACAGTGACTTTTACATGTATATAATTCCTGCACGCATCGCATCTCATGAACGAAAGAGACATCATGCTTGCAAAGCTCATCCACGAAAGCACCTGAACTATCAAGTGTTCTGAAAGCAGACTGAACAGACAGAGCAAACCAGGCATACAGGTACTCATACATCGCACACACGCGACGAAATAAACCAGTGAATGTATGAAGCAAATAAGCAAATTACTTTGTTTTTATGGCATTAAATAAGCTCCACTGAAACGATCTCGATTCAATTCAACACTACAACTACCGGATGGAACGAAACAGGATAATAATACCTTCTCCGGTTCTCATTTATTACAACTAAAATCTGTACAATAGCGTTATCATGGTAAATTATTTGTACTTGCTCGTACCAAAGAACCACGCAATTGCAGTTTCTGCGCGATAGTAAATGTACAAGTACTCGAGTACACTTATTAATGAAGAGGTTTTGGGACGCGACTACGCAGCAATTCAAAGATTATAGCATCTTCCCAGCTAATGGAGAAAGGGCGGAGTCGGGCTGTCAAAAAGAAAAGCCCACTCCTAGAAACTGAAAAATAATAATGTTCGAGATTGACGTAGCTTGGCCTACCAAATGGCGTCTGCTTATAGCGTTACTAACTGCATGTGCAGCCACAATTACATTCAATTTTCGAGCAATCGACAGTAATCATTTGAAGTGTTGATTGACCGAGCAAGCTACAAAGACCCAAGGGAATGGTACCGATCATTGAATTGTCAACCAGTTCAAGTCGTTCCAAACTCGCCATTTCTCCAAGCTCTGCGGGAACCTCTCCCGAAAGTTTGTTGCCAAAAATTATGAGCTCTTTTAAATTCAATAGTTGTCCGAGCTCTGTCGGTAATTCGCCTGTCAAGTCATTGCGGTCCACCCAGAATTTTTCAAGGCTGTCAATCGCGCCTAGTTCACTTGGAATCGATCCGTCGACTCGATTCATGTGTATCAATAGCTCTTTTAAAGTCGTCAACTGGCTCAACTCAGAGGGAATAGATCCACTCATGAATGTCTGAAAGATCTGCAGCCGTACTAAATTGCTAAGCAGGCCCACTTCGGATGGAATGGCCCCTGATAAATCTGTATCATAAATAGCAAGCTCCTCTATATAATTGAGGGCGCCAAGCTGTGTTGGAAGAGACCCAGTAAGCCCATTTTCACTTAAATCAATGGTTGTGAGAGTCTTCAAAAGTTCAATTTCAGGAGGAATAGAACCCCGCAAGTTGTTTTGTGATATATGTAAATGTGCAAAGATCTTGCCATCGGGACATGCTTCAGCTCCTGGAACAGTTGTAAACCATTCGCATTCTGACATTCCATACACCAGCCAGTCCGTGGATTCACTCCATTCGAGACCGCCAGTGGCATAATACAACACTGCAAGCGCAAATCGCTGAACTTGTTGCTGGTGAGAGTACGTTTCGAGGAGTGGATCGTGCGACACCCAATCGCGTGCTCTCGATTGAGGAGAAGAGGCATCCATGAACGCAAGCTGTGTATACATTGGTAGGAAATCGTTCAAGGCTACGGCTACAGATCTGCCAGAGGAATTTGGAGGCGGTAATGGTGATGGTGTTGGTGTAGGAGTATTGTCATCTCCATTCGACGGTGCCAAGACGAAAAACACAATCAGCAAGATTGCAGCCACAATCAAAATGACCATGGGAACAGCCAAGATGCGCATAAGATACCCACAGCCGCTGTTTTGGAAGAGACTTTCCTCTTCCAATGGATATACCTCGTTTCGTTGGGGAGATGGCAGCGGTCTTTTGCCTCGTCGTGGGCTTTTTGGTCTCGATATCTCATCTCGCCGCATATCCCTTTCATCCATTCCAATTACAGAGGGTGGTCCAGTTTTCATATCTTTCATTGGCGTTAACTCAATAACCGAAGGTGGGCCTTCTCGTTGACGAGATGGTGGACGTTCTAGCCGCTGCGATCTGCTCTTTCGTGACTCCCTTAGCCAGTCAGGTGTTTTTCGGCCAGTTGTGTAGTGATTGGGTTCCACAGGCATAGATTGCGGGGTTTCTCTCCCACTGTACGACACTCTACGTGTCCTGGTAAATGGAAAAGCCATATCGCCAAAGGATCTTCTTTGCGTTTGTTTGCCTTGTATCCTTCTGTTATTAGTCTTTTCCCGATAATCTTTGTAGTCCTTGTATCCCAGAGCTTTGTAATCGATTTTGGTAATGCGTTTGGTAGACCTTTTCTTCTTTTTGTAGGCAGACTTTCGCTGACGCTTATCTCTGTCGGTACTTCGTTCGCGTCGCTCGCGTTCTTTGCGCTTCCGTTTCTTTTTCTTCTTTCGGAGTTTCTCTTTCCGTCTTAGTCGGCGCTCGGCCTCGTCCATTGCATCGATTTCTTCCGCATCTTCATCTATCAGTGATGCCCTCCTACGCTTAGCATGTAACCGTTTTTCTGTCCTTTCAAGTTGTTTATTTAAATCCTTGACCAGATACTGTTCTTTCTCAACTTCATTCTCCATGGTGTAGAGCATCTTTTTCTGAGCTTCTAACTGCCGTTCCATTCGCTTGACTTGTCGGTTCAATTTTTCCATATCATCTTCCAAAAATTCCAGATTGTCATTCTCCCTTTCTATTTCTACCTCTCTTGATTTCAACTTTCGGTCTTTGCTACGTTCTCGTCTGGTGTTGGCGACTTCATCAGCCTGTCGCCGTGTTTCCCTTGCGCTTCCTCGCCTGTGTACACTGGGTAAATCAGAAACACCTGACCAATCCGAGGGAACAGAAAATTCCAAGGGCAATCCCTCCGGATATGCATCTTCTTCTTCCTCTTCTGCATCTTTTTCTGCACAGCAAAAGTGCGATTTTTATCAACCAACAAGAACACGAGTCACGAGTTAGCAGACCGCATGATCTTTGTGCACAGTAAAATAAAGATAATTCGACAGGCTGGATTTACAACCATGACACGTACCAGGCTTCTGCTTTGATCGGTCATCATCCTTATTTTGTTTATTCTTGTCTTTCTTACGGCTTTTGTCTTTCTTTTTTGACTTGGATTTCTTTTTACCCTTGGGCTTCTTTTCCTTATGGAGGCTCCTAGAGGGTTTTTCAACGTCAATCTTGCTATTTGAAGGGGATTCTTCAGCTACATTTGGATCTTTATCGCCAGGACAAGGTGAAGGTGGTAGGGATGGTAGAGGTGGCGGTAGTGGAGGCGGAGGCGGAGGCGTAGCCCGTTGGTCTTCACTGCTGTCCTCAGAGTCACTTGCCATACTGCCGAGCAATCAGAGGATTGTCAATTCCGAATGGAACAGTTAGTTACTTGCTGCAGCGTTGGCCTACTTCTGGTCTCGTTTTTTTAAATTAGCCAGCGAATGGTGCCTTGTCCAAATTTGTTTACGTTGTTTTTGTTCTGCTTTCGCGAAAGTCACTTGGCTATTACTTGATTCATAATTCATTCGACGAGGTATCAGTGATCATCTCTCGCACATTTCATAATATTATCTACGCCCGACAAATTAAAAAAGTAAGTTGGCCTAATTACCATGTGGTACGTTAAAAGATTTTAAATAAAATAACCACTGCTAGGCCAAGAAAAATTTGCAAACCTCCTTTTTTGTCCAGCCGACCACGTAGTAGCCTAAAAGCCAGCCAGCCAAGCCAGCCAGCAGACATAAAAAAGGAAAAGATGTTTGCTTGAAATCGAAGCAAGAAACAATCTATTGCCTTCAGTCCCCACGCCACAAACTGAAGCAGTAGCATCCAAATAGAATAATAAACACCTAGTTATCGGATTCCTATTGAACAATAAAACGCCTAACACTGCAAACTGAAAGTTCTCTATGCACACACTGCATCCACTGCTGATTGTGCACTCCATCCACTCGCATCAAGCTATTGGTGTACTTCATCAGACGCGTAGTAGTACGTCTGCTGGCCTATCGCATCACGCTGAAAAATTTGTATGCGGAAGAATCTCTTGGAACGGGTTGATCGTCGGCTAGTGGCTCTCCTTCACCATAGCTTCCGGCGGGGTACACTTTGAGTTCGTTGGGATCCTCGAGACCTTCGAAATACTGTTTCACGAACCTTGCTTCGTTGCGTAATTTCAAAACCTCTGCCTTCAATCCCTTGATATCCATGGCTGAATTATAAAAGGAAAGAATGTTTCAAGATAGATATGAGTATCATAGGGAATTCCACGTGCAATCTTAGCAGAATTTTTCATGCTGCATCTCTTACCTACGGGGCAAATCATTTCAAAAGGCACCTGATCTCCAACCATGAACCATATCTTAAAGCGAGTCAAGTCAAATTCTGTTGGTTCGAAGGGGATACTGTAGTCTTTTTTTTCGCGTTCCGGTACTACGTGCAATGACACAAAAAATAACTGGTGTTAGTGCTAGCGTACGTCAAACGTGGCAGATCTAAGCAGCAGACCACTTACTGTCCCAATCTTTTTCTTTCTTTTCTTTCTTTTTACGTTTCTTCTCCTTTTCTGCCTCCAGCCGGGCTGTTTCCTCGGCTTTTCGCCGCTCCTCTTCGATCCGGGCTGCTTCCTCGGCTTTCCGCCGCTCCTCTTCGATCCGGGCTGCTTCCTCGGCTTTCAGCCGCTCCTCTTCGATCCGAGCTGCCTCCTCAGCTTTCAGCCGCTCCTCTTCGATCCGGGCTGCCTCCTCAGCTTCTAATCGTTCTTGCTCAGCTTTAGCGGCCAACTCCCTCTGTCGATTTTCTTCTGCAAGGCGCTCTTGCTCTAAGCGTTCCTTCTCGGCTGCTTCTTTCTCCAGCCTTTCTGCTTCGAGCTTGGCAAGCCGTTCCGTTTCAAGACGCTCTCGTTCACGACGAGCAACTTCTTCCTGTTGCCGTCGCTCCTCGGCAAGTTTTTCCTGTTCAAGGCGTTCTCGTTCAAGACGAGCGGCTTCCTCGAGTTCCTTTTGCCTTTGTTCCTTGGCCAACCTATCTTCTTCCTCCTGTTTCAAACGTGCCGCCTCTGCCTCTTCTTCCGCTTTCCGTGCCGCCTCGACTGCACCAGCCTTGGCCTCCTCCTTTTCTCGGTTTGCGCGATTTTTGTATTCCTCCAACTTCTGCTCCTCTTCTAATTTAAGTTTTTCCAGCTGATTCTTCATATCAGGCAAAGACGTATCTTTCCATTCAGGTTTTCGGATAATATTCATGGCATCGTCCATCATGTCATCGCGAGCTAGATCAAAGAAGCCACCGCCTTGGGCGCCGTAAAATCGCAAATTCTTTGTTCCGTCAGGATGATCAGATGCGGTTGGTAAGATCCATAGTGCAAGCAGTGAGTTGCCAGCGGCGAATGCGAGTCCGGACGGACACTTTGGCACTTACTTTATCATCTTGGAAAGGCTTTTTGATACCATTATAGAAGATACGCTGTTGCACGAGTTCAGAGACGAGAATGAAATTAGGGAAATGATGCTGGAAAGAAAAACAGCTTTTTTGGCACAAAACTGGACCTACCTGGTCATCTACCTTGATCCCCGTCTTGGTTTCCAAGAACTCTTTCATGGCGCGGCACTAGTGGACAAGAAAAGGGGTAAAGGCCTTTAGAAGTGCACTCTCGTATCATCAGGAAGATAAGCTTGCATAACTTACTGGCTCGTCAGGATCCATCAAAACCACAATCTTTTCGTCGCCATACCTAACGTAGCACTTTCTCTTCATCCAATCGTAGCTCATGATGATTAGATGATGTGTTTAAAAAATGAACTATACGCTGAGATAAGATCGGCCTTTTCTTTCAAATGTAGGAATTAAATTGCAGTGAGCACCAGTTGCACGAAAGTTACTCTGGTGTATTTGGTGTAGTTGGAAGATCAAGTTCAATGAGTAGGGTCTAAACAAAAGAAAAATAATACTCGCAATAATTAGGTCTTGTGTACTTGTGTATGTGTGGCTGAATTCGACATATTCAACTCGCAAGAAGAGTTACTACTACTAGTAGACTATGTTGTATGTTTCATAATATTTCGAAGAAGACAAAATACGTTGATTAGGGTTAATGTTAGAAAGCTAGGCCGGCTTCACTGTGAATTTTGCTCTCTCTTTCAAATTTTGGCTGCTGCTTCGTCCTTGCATCAGTCGGTCAGTTATTAGTCTACTTCTTGCTTTTCCGCCATGACTGTGGGCACAGGTTGCGAATAACCTTGTCCTTCTTGAGTGCCTTTTTGAGACCAGAAATGCGTGTCATTGGTGGGACATTCTCAATAATTCCAAAAATCCTACCCGTTTGACGTCGCATGGCGCGCTGTTGATTCTTGCTTTCCGCTCCCGACAAAATAAGTACGGCTGCTAGCGGATTCTTCCAAAAGGCATCGTCAACCACATTGGCGGCCGACAAAGGAATGTAGGTCTTCAGAATGTCCACCCAGGCAGCTTCAATTTCGGGGTTACTGGACAACAAGTACACAATTTTTTCAATGAATTCCAAGGTCAACCAGAACGGGCTTTCCTGCAGTACCTGGCCCACAATCTCTAAACACTTTTGCTTGGAACCGGCCAGGTTAGATTTGAAAGCGAGAGGCATGGTAGCGAGAACAGAATCCAAGTCGCTGGACGTCATAGTAAGCCCGTGCGTAAATGGAGATCGCTTCAGTGGAAAGGATGGCATGCTGTCTACCAAGACTTGGTCGCACTGTTCTAAACCTTGATGAATTTCAAGGGCCTTGAACCACTTTAGAGCAATTTGAATGTTATCCTTGTTGATACACGTTCCAGAGAAGGGGTTTACGAGTTTTCGCACCAGGATCCACTCTTCAACGTCTGTTGCATTACCAAAGTTGAAACGGTACCTACCATGTTCGCGAACTCGACGCTGAATCAATGCGCTGCAAGCAAAGTCTCGGTTGCGTTCATGGAATTCTTGGCCTCCCACTACAATGACAATGTCGGTGTCGGGGTCGGTGTCAGGGTCGCTCACATGATTTCCGATGGAAGTTTTGGAAGGAGATATTTCACGAGCTTGTTTGCGCTCGGAGTCTTTCGTGTGAAGTTGCTTGTGACTCGACTTGTTCTTGCGAGGAATACGACAGGTCATGCACGGCAATGTTGGCGGAGGAACACCTTCTACCTTGATTTTTGTTTTTGAGATCATTGTTTTTAGTGGTTTGTCTATGGAAGCACAAAATGAAATATTGAATGGTTGGCAAAATCAATTTAATGTGCGTGTGTTGCATTGAAAGATAATATATCGCTGTAGACTGTCAATACAAGAACGGCGTGGGACATTGAAACCGTTGAAAGCATCACACGCTGATCGAGTCATCGTGTTCAAGTGCCGTTTCAGTGTCAGATCATCGTGAGATGCGAAAAACGTTGTCCTTCTTTTTTTTTCTTCTCGTCGGCTGTTGGACTATTATTTGTCGGGTGTTTGTCGTTCGTCGCATCCTTCATGGCGTGAGCAAGATAGTAGTCTACTAGTACCTGGTAATTACAGATTTTCAAAGGACGCCAAAAAAATACTACTGGCGTTGGTTAAAACTTCAACACCCGGGCGGGATTCGACTCAAATTTTGACAACCTCCTCCATTGACAAAACTACTACCGTACTACTACTCGTCCAGTACTACAACTGGTAGTGTAGTAGTAGTAGTAATAGGTCTACTCGTTAGTATTACTGCTACGTACTCTACTAGTAGTCTACTAGTACTACTAGACATACGGTAGCGGCTGCTAGTAGTAGTACTACTGCTAGCTAGGGCAGACTACTAGCTACTATAGTAGCTACTAACTAGACTACAACAACATCATCTCCTCCTCATCAAAATTGCGGAGTACTGTACTACTATTGATTGTGAGTACTGTATTGATTATAGTGAATCCGTAAATGACTGAAGAGCTTCGTCTCATGAAAAAAGAACTGCAGGTAGCAGGAAACCAATCTACGCACTACTAGGTAGTACTGTACTACTGTAGTAATAGTAATATATCGTAAACTTTTCCTATTAAATTGTATTTTGTTAATCCAATCCAACTCGCACTCAAACGCCAGAACTTGACGTCAGACAAGATAAGAGTGAGCAGCAAGAGAGCAGTGGGATCCTCTCGAATGAATCAAGTCAATTTGAAAGAAGGAAGAAGTGGATTGCCGAGATTGCCTTTGCTTTTGTTGGTTGTCTCTCTCTTTCAATTATCGGCTTTGTCAGAAGAATGAGTCACGATGATATACGTTCGGTGTCGTCGATGCTGCAGTTATCGCCGGAATTCACCCAACAAAAGGCACAATTGCTGCTGGATATTGCCAACGCGGTAGAAGAGTCGAATGCTCGCAAACGTCACTTTCAACACAAACTTGCCCACAACAACGGCGGCTTTGTGGATACTATCGTCATGGATGCATTGATTGATGACTTGGAATCGGCTGCGGGTGGAAAAGCGACAACTGTCCATGCAGGCGCTACCTGTGAAGATAGGGCAGCAACTGCAACATCCACCCTAAACCGTGTAACATCGTCCCTGGAATCGGCTGATAATATCTCGTTGGTGGAAACCACAACTAATACGGCTCCTACTAGTAATTGTGGTAAAGGTACTGGTGATAGAAGCAATCCTGAACAGCTTCAAAAAAACCTGCCGCAATTCCAATTCCAAGGCCAAGGAGAATCTCCCTCAAATAATATCAGTGGCAAGGATAGAGTTCCTGTGGATCACCATCAAATCCAGCTCTTGTATTCGGCTATGATTTCGTTTCGAGAAAATGCGGATTTACGGTATCAGTTATTAGAATTGAGACATTTGGATCTGCGAAAAGCTTTTGTGGAATTAGAAACACGGTACCGAAAGGTGCAGGCACAAGAAGAGGCATGGCGAAAATCATGTCAAATCATGCAACAAGCTGCTGTTGAAGAAGGAAAAGGAAAAGGAGGAGTTGCACACTCGAAAGGCGATGATGCCAACAAATGTCCTTTGCAAGCTCATACAGTGCCTGTGTTACAAAAAGAATTGCGATCCTTGTCAGCGCAGAGAAATCAACTCATGCAAGCCAATTTGGAATTGCGAAAGCAATTGAAACATGTTCAAATGCTCCAGACACAACAGCAAAAGAACCCAGACAAGAACAATGGAAATTGTTGTCAGAGATGCCATCCACAATTGTTTGAGGTCCATCAAAAGCAAGTAGACTTGGATTTCAATCAAATGGTCGAACATTATCCGACTACTGCCCCCGACCGCCAAACACTACATAGTGATGAAGACGAAGACGAAGAAGAAAAGGAGCCGAACAGGAGGGTCGGCGAGTCAAACTCCAATTTTCATCAGATTGATAAAGATCAAAGTCTTGAAGTCAGAATGAATATGATGGGAATGCGTTTAGGTTCAAGCAGAAAGATGAAAACTCAAACGAATAGAGAGAGAGATGAATTCGGGGAATCGATAAGAAAACAAAAGAGCACCCGTTGGTCGCCACCATCATTGTTTTCTGCAGTAGACGGCCAACACCATTCTATTATCCATAACAACCAGTCTGATGAGCCGCTGACATCGAATGCACAAGTGGTGGCTCGAATGACGCCTACACTAACATCTTTCCTGCCGATTCGGCATAAAAATAAACAATCCTCACCGGAAAACAAGACAGCCCCAACAATTGTCCAAGATATCCAGTTTTCACCCAGGCGAGCTACCGCAAAACATCTATCCTCCGCCACTATTACTGGTAGGCAGCCACAAGACATAGAATTAAGTCCAAGCGAAACTACTTGCCTCGAAATCCCTACTTCTTCGAGGACTGAAATCCAGCACAATTTGTTACCAGGTGTCAAAGATACCGCCGGAGCCACAGAAAATATTGAAGTCGTGACACCTGAGAAGGAAGATTGCTCTAAAATAGTGAATAATCCAAAACAAGCTATTTCAAATGGGAAGGTGAAAGTGTTAACTTCCACTTCCACTTTAAAAACCAATTTGACCTCGCATGGGTCGGCAGAAAGTGCTACTCCTTTACACAAAGCAAACTTTCCGTTTCGTAAGCGAAAGTCTTCGCAACAACGACCTCATGGGCATCATCAACAACAGCGACTACAGCAGTTACCAAATACTCAACAATTACATCATCCTGAAGGTCGGCATGTAGTGCAACCGCAACAGCATGTAAGATCTGTTCAACGACATCATTCTGCAGGTGTTCCCTCTGTTCCGTCCAAGCCTGGCCCGAATGACACACAGTTGAAGCATTCACCGCAAAGCAATGGTTCTCACCCTATTCAATCGTTGACGATGAGGAATGCTCGACATTGGGAATTCGCTGCTCCATCTGAGGAGCAGATTGCTTCCCCAATGAGATCGAAAGCCCTTAGGCAACACCATGCGGGTCGAATCACAGGGAGAGGAACGGATGTTGTGCTTTTACCGCCGGGCTTGGGGGCGAGTCCTGGGAGCTCCAACGACAATGCAACAGGAAGGCATCTTGCGCCGCACTCTCCAAGAATAGCTCCTACCACGCATCGAGGAGGGTTGCCACCAGTAGTGCAGCAACCGTCTGCGACCCTCCTTTCAAATAAAAACAACGAAGAAAAGGCAGCACCAGCACCCAAACCTCAATCACGGTTTCAGCGTATCAAGAATGCTCTGAGGCAGGAAATATAAAAGTGAATAAAAAAGACGATGAAAAACATAAAATTTTTATGACGAAATTATATGAGTTTCGGCGCCTTGCTTGACTAGCTGGCCGCCTGGTCTATTTTCTAGTAAATTACATTCGTATTCCGTTCTGACAATCGCTTGGGATTCTTCTGTTTCTTCGTTTTGGACGACTTAAAGATGCTTCGTTTCGAATCTTCCTGCTGTGCCATTTGAGCCAACTCTCGCCATTTGCTCGCTTGCATAGGAGTACGCATATTAGGCGAAAGGTAGAGTGAGTGAGAAGAAGGAGCAGCGTGTAGCGTTTGCGCCTGTGGTTGAACCGTCTTGTCTGATTGTCGCAATTTGGCGGAAGTCTGCTCTGCCAGAACAGCGGACATAGATGTTGATTCGTCGCTGAAGGTAGGAGCCGACAAAATATTCGTAAATGTGCTTCCATCGTCTTCGTCTTCCGAAATTACGGATTGAAGTCGAAAGTTGCTGGATTCGCTGTGCTGGCTTGCCAATGTGACTGGTCTCTCACTGTAGCCACTGCCGGTGGAAGAAGCAGATCCCAACACTTCATTCAACAGGAGTTCCGCGAAATCATCAGCTGCTTCATCGCAGGGAAGGTCTTCTCGCCCTTGGCTCTCTCCAGCCATATCGGCCTGGCTCTCTGCCGACGATGATTCAAGAACAGCATCCAAAATCTTGTCCAATTCTGCGTGATTATCCTGGGGATCGTTTTCAACAACAGCAACATTGCTGTGTCTGTTGTCGTTTCCTTCTTTGAGCACTGTAGCGACAGATTGAATAAAAGTCGAATCATCATTCGAATCGTAGCTCTGTTGGGAGAAATCATCCCCACCCATATCGGTTTCCTCGTCAGATGGAGACTGCTGTAAAAGTGACCCAGCCTTTTTGTTGTTAATGAGCGGTGTTTTTACCAAATCTAAACCCGGTTCCGCGGAAGCCGAAACAAAGTATTTTGGATTCGTGTCATGAAATACTTTGGTTCCTTGAGTGGCAACGGAATGAGCATCAAAGGACAACGATGCCTTCTGATGAATGTTGAGACAGGTTTTCGCCTTATAACCGAGGATTTGTGGTGTTCGTAGCATGGGTCTGTCGCCTGGCAACGAAGTACTTCCTGCGGTGGAAACCGAGGTACCATCCAGGGAGGCACCGGAAGAGACAACATCACGAGGCTCAAGTGGTGGACCTCCGTTGTCGAACTTGCTCGCCAATGCGTGAACTCGCCCTGTAACAATCTTCTTCTTGCTAATGCTGGGCGACTTCTTCTTGACGGGTACCGCCTTTTCTTGCTTTCCATTTACCACAAACTTGTTTTTCGCGGCTTTGAAGCGCAAGACAGGAGAGTCTGTGGCTTGAGCAGCAGATTTATTCTTTTGTAAGAAAGGAGTCACACCCTTAGTGAACTCGCAGTATTTCCAGGTCCGTACCATCTCCTCTGGAGTGGCAGCAATACTTTCAGTGTTAGTCTCAGGAGACTCTTGCGTTGGTCGACTGGCGAAATGATCGAGTTGTGATTCTGACTCAACAGACTCTACACTCTCGCGCTTTGAGACAGAGCTCTCGTTACTTTCTCGCTCAAAGACAGGATCAGCAAGATCAGAAACCTTGGACTCAATGGCAGGGATGGATACATCCTTGGGTGCTGCTGTGTTTTCATCGGCATCGGTCTTGAAGGAAAAGTTCCAAGTGACGCTGTGACGACTTTTCTGAGAACTGGCAGCTTCGCTCGGGGCAATGCTGTGGGCATCTGAGAAACGCACAGACTTTGACGAAGTACGATCACTGCGGTTCGACTGTCGAGAGGCAGTTTCAGAGGACACTGTATGGGGATATGTGGAAATGCCTTGGTGAATGCTGACAGGAATGCGAATGGAATGCTGAGACCGACGAGAAGTTCTTGAGCGAGAGCCAAAAGTAGAAATAGAAAATGAGGTACTCTCTCGCTTTGCTTCTTCAATTTGCGTGGGCACCTTTGCCAAAGCTGAAATGTCATTGCGTGTTTTTGATAGGGTCAAAAGGGAACTTTCGCTGGCATAGCTGGGCGAAAACAGGAATGCTGCATTGCTTCTGGCTTGGTCCGACAGGAGAGGTTGTCCGGGGGACTCCGCCGTCGACATAGGCGATTCGAGAGACATGAAATTTGGATTTGAGACAGCCAAGGCCCGCTCCTTCTTGGTAGCAACAGTAGTAGGGGTGTCTTCCAAGAAGCAACCGTAGGCAATATCCCGGTAGTCGTGTGACTCTATCATGCTAGGTGCAGACTCTGTCGCTTGGATCTGCATATCGCGACTAGATCGAGACATGCTATCAAAGGACTGTGTGTACATGGCAGGTTGATCGATCTTGGCTTGTGCCACGGCCTTATTGGGCGCATTGATACGAGGACGGAAGGGGCTTCCCTTTGGGTAGGTCGTCGAGGACGTGACGGGCGTGAATGCGTCCTTGTCTTTGTACGAATAGGCACTGCCAAATGAAGACGTTCCTGCCGGAATTATCGAAGCTCGGGGGGTCTCCTGTAGTACGTCGTGAACATAGGGTCGGAGACTTTGCGGTTTCGATTGTGTGGTGGACGCAAGTTTGCTCTGAACCAACACTTGTTTAGCCGACGTACGCTGGTCTAGAAAGGAAGTCTTAGGAGCTGTTTTGTCCAAGAGGGCAAACTTGCTGTCGTTCTTTGAGTAGGCGGCTTCCGGATTGTTCTTCAGTGATTGATGTTTGCTGCTTTCCAAATTTTCATCGGAAGGCTGTCGTTTGATTTGATCAAAGCTTTTGCATGTTCTCATTGCATTTTCACAATCGATGGAAGAAGCAAAGGAGGACTTGGGTAAACAATTTGAATCGATGGGATAACTCTTCCGCTGGAGATTGAGCGAATCAGTCATCGCCTGCGGGGGTCTAGGCGAGCTAATAGCGACAAGTGGCTCCTTGTTCATCTTAGGGATAATGTGGGTTTCATTTTTTCTAGGTAGTACTGCCGTACCTTTCACTGATGCAGACTCGTTGCTTGCTTCTTCATCAGCAGGTGCGGGATTGTTCTCTTTGTCGTCATTGTAGCTTGTCGAAGTTTCATGTTTCAACGCAGGAGTATTCAAATTAATGAGGAGGCCCTTGGGCTGCAAGCTTGAAGTTGCCGTCGATTTGCTGCTGCTCGCAAAGCTTTGCCGAGGATTGTAAGCGATTTTATCAATGTATGCATCATCGTGGTGCAATACTTGGACATCCTTGTAGTAGGCGTTCCAGTAACTTGACTCGTGCGAAGTGGCCTCGCTGGTACTCGTCACAGTACTTGCAGGCCGGTCTTTATTGGTCTTGGTAGCGGCTAGTCCGTTGGCACGACTACATTCGTCAACCGACAATCGTTGTTGTTCCTGACTCATTTCGTCAGTTGATTTGCGCTGATCGTACATGCCAATCAAATTGGAAACAATGGCTTTGACATTCTTAAAACTGTCATCACGAGACAAGTTGAAAGCTTCATCCCCCGGAGCATCTTGTGATCGCTTCCTAACAATGGGATCACCCTGTGGTCGTGTATGTTCTCGTTCGTATTGACTGAAGAGTTCCGATGGTCGAGAATTTCGACCGCTTTTGCGATGTACGTGACTTCGGAGATCACTGATTCCGGAAGATCGTCGTGGCATATTGCAGCTGGCAGCCGTAGACGTCGGCTCGGATTCTCGTTCCACACAACTGGTGGTAGTTGTGGTGTAGTACGTACCGTCTTGTGACTCTCTCCAAACAGGGTTAAACGTAAGTTCATGTTCGGCTCCATCAATAAACTGCAAGACAGTGGGTTGATGTTGACTTGTTGCCTTGTCGACTGGTAGATTTTCGACCGCCTCGTACGGATCAAAACCTTGCTCATCTCCGTGTTCTTGAGGTTGATACAGTTTTCGTGTGCCATCTTTCAAAGCTGCATGTCCTCTCATTTCCACAGACAATCGCTGCGCTTGGACGTGTTGACGATGAGCCTGAACATTGTCCTTCATGAGCTGAATCTTGTGGTTCGATTCTTCAAAGCATCCCGTCAAACAGTCGGTGGCTTTGTTGACTTGACGTTTGGCCTTGACTAAAAAAGGTGCAGTTTTATTGTTGTTGTGTTCATCATTGGTAACTTGTTTTTTGTCGCTTTCCTTGGAAACACGTCGAGCTCCAGTCGACGATGATTTGCGAGCCATTAAGCGAATCAAAGACTCTTCCTTCTCCTTGGAGGGGAGACCTTCACTGGGAAAGTAAAAGCAAGCCGGAGGGGGCAATTCGCGTTCTCGGTGTTCGTGCTTGTAAGCACTGTCCTGTGTAGCAATGACCTTGGATTTTCGACGACGATCGGCGGCTGGAGTTTGCCGGACAGCACCAGCAGCTGCACCACCACGACGATTCTGATGACAAAGTACTTTTTCCGAAGGCAATCGAGTGCCTGGGGGTTCTTGGGGCGGTTTTGTTCGCTGTAATTGTTGTTGCTGTTGCTGGCGGTGAAGGAACATGGAAGGATCTGAGAGGTCCGACATAGGAGAGACGAGCTCAAATTTTTTTGCGTTGCTGCTCGGATCCCATTCTGGTGGAGGTTCGATAGGCTCTTCTTTGGAGACTTTGTTACCCATGGTTGTCACTGGCGGTTGTGGATGATTGTTTTGCGTGACTAAACTGTGTGTTTTATCTACAATCGAATGCTGCAGATATAAGCCTTTGCGTTTGTGTTTTCGTTGGTAAAAAAGCTTTTGTGCGAGGGTGAGTGCTTCTGTTGTTGTTGAAATTGTGAGCTCCTGAGGGTCGATGACAGTTTGAATGGGCGTTGTCTAAGTCGAAAAAGTAAACTGCTATTAGTATGATGCGTATTTGTTCTATCACATTAGATGCACACTTACGCAGAAGGTGAGGGTCTCAAAATCTGTTCTTTTCCTCGTTTTCTTCGTGGAATTTGGACTGTGCTCACAGAAGAGTGGAATCAATCCATCTGAATATAACATAAGTTGTGCAAGGCCTACTCCTAGCTAGAACTAGAATTCCAGTATATCCTGGAGCAACCCATTGACAATGTGTTCAAATTGAAAACAGACTTGATAAAGTGTTGGATAAACACGTCGTACTCGGTGGAGTACTCGCGTATAAAATAAGTATACATGAAATGAAAATACAGCAGGGTCATGACCTGCAGCTAAATATGTGTGATACTTTTTCACCTTTGTGGTGTTTCTTGGACTACTCTGGAGACACATCTGGGATACGGAATGAAAATAAAGAAATAATTCGCTGCATGTTTGCACCCCTCCCGGTCATGACATTATAATTACTTCGTGCGACTTCTTTAGTGCGCTGGTCGCCAGGTTACCACCAACGAGAAAGGTCTCTCTATTGGGTTGGAAGACGAGGGCACATCTCTAACCTGCATGGAGGTTGTTTCGTTAGGGACGACGAGTATGGAGAGGATATCTGAGAAACAGATGAACTCGTGCCATGATGAATATGACAGGCTGAACCCTGCTTTTTTTCAACTTGTACAGTGTCCTACCCTATTATTATTCCGGCATACTCAGAATTGCAGCTTGACAAGCTACTTGAGTATGAGAGAGGGGTCTGATAACGGTTTGTTTCAAAAGATGGCGTCAAATCCTTTACCCTTAACTCTAGAATCTTCTGAACGGAATGACGGCCAGATGGCAATGACAAAACGGAACCGTATCCCCCTTATTTCGTCTGTGATATTGGGGGGGGAATGTGTCGTAATTCACTTGTTAATTTGGAAAACGAAAAACCAAAATCCCGATAGTTTCGGGGGATGTGATGAACAACACGCAAATCAACCGACGATGTCAGCAGCTCTCGAAAGGCGAAAAACCAATTTTGCCAAATGTACAGCACACCAATCCAGGAAAGGATCCTGCTATTTTTGTAGCAACTCCATATCAGCATACCTGGTACTCTACCAGGTACTAGCTAGCAATAAAGTAGAGTAGATCAGAATCCTTCCATTTATATTGATTATTGATAAAAATTAAAGTATCGTAATACTTCGGAGCAATAATAATATCATTCGCTTGGGATAAAAAGTGAAACAAAAGACAAACAAAAATTAACTTTACTTGTGCAATGCGACTTATTTCCTCATCGTCATTGTTGATCGGCTGCCTGCCTATTGCTCTCGGCTTCAACATCGCCGCCATGCCATCTCAAAGCTCTGTCCCTGCCGTCGCACCTCGAAACACTGGAGTTGTCTCCCTTGCCACTTCCTCTCGCAGAAATCGGAGTGTGGCACTTTCTCACGAACCTTCCATTACGATGCAAGCATCCCTCAAGGCTTCATCTACCATTGATGCATTGGAGAACCGTGGCGGAGAAACTACCCAATCTACTTTCGATTATATAGCCAAGATTGTACCAACATTGGCACTAATGAGTGGCATTGGCGTTTTAATGACAGCCTTTCTGGCTCCTTTAACTTCCTCTGCAGCCCAAGGAGCCAAGCTCGTCTTTGCCGGGGCCGTTGCAGGTATTATTTCGCGCACATTTTGTGCTCCCATTGAAATGGTTTCTACTGTTATGATGTGCCGAGGAGATGAATGCAGCTCTATGACAGAGGAACTCATGCAAACTTGGAAGGCGGAAGGCATCAAGGGCATGTTCAAGGGAAATGCGGCCAACTGCCTCAAGGTTGCTCCTAGTCGAGGAACCCAATTCTTGGTCTACGAATTCATGAAGAGACAAATGGTGATTTTCGGATTTGGAATGGGTGCTGCCGCCTCTCTGAATGCAGGAGCACGTCTACTGGCGGGTGGCATTGCCGGTATGGTAGCTGCCGTTATTGTTTATCCTCTGGAGGTTGTTAAGACCATGCTAACACTTTATCCCGAAGAGTGCGGTGGATCCATTCCTGGTGCTGTGCAGAAAGTTTGGAATAATGGTGGACTTGGCGCCCTTTACCGTGGTCTGGGACCAACTTTGGTCGCCATGTTCCCATATGTTGGAGTGGAATTCATGGTCTATGAAACACTCAAGAAGCGGTGGGAAACGGCTTTTGGACCTGTCGGTACTGTTGTACTTTTGCTTCTGGGTGCCCTCGGTGGAGCTGCTGCTCAGGCCACTGCCCATCCCCTGGATGTGATTCGCCGTCGCATGCAAATGCAAAGCATGTTTAAGGGCAAGAAAGATGCCAAGGACAAGCCTGTCAAGAGATATTCCAACATGTTCACCGGTATTTACCGTGTCAGCAAGGATGAGGGTATCCATGCTTTGTTCAATGGTCTAGGACCTGCCTGCTTGGAAAAAATTCCTAGCACTGCAATTGGTTATTTCATTTACGAGTGGATGAAGGTTGCACTCAAGGTAACATCAGTCTAATCACTCCGGCGCACGTGTGATAATTTTTTGCTGCCGTTGGTGTTGCCGTGAGAAAAAGTTTTACTGGAAAACCATCTTGCGGTGGAGGAACAAACCGATCGAAGGAAAGCCATTAACACCAAAAGTACGTTTCACTCCTCATGCACATGACGAATACGACAATAGTATATTCGATCAAGTGCATCCTTCAAAGCTACTAAGTCAAATTACATGGAATAGATGTCTCTCAAGTGGAAATTTATTATGAGGTCGCAACTTAAAAGTGAATAAATCTTGCGAATCAATAGAGTGCTGCAAGATGCCATGATAAACCTACAAATAGATATCTGCTCATATTTCCGGACTCGCATTGTTTTTGGCTGAATGAAAAAACTAAACCAATACCTTATTCCCCTGATACTACCTTGAGAACACAAAAGTCTTCCATCCCAAATACACCACCTTCCCGCCCGTTGCCGCTTGCTCTCACAGCTGCAAAAGGAGCACCATCATCTGCTCCAACCCCATTTATTTCTACCATGCCTGATTCTAAAAGGCGTGCAAGACGACGACGTCTCTCGGGGTCTTGCGTGGAGACATAGTTAGTCAGACCATAGGGGGTACCGTTGGTGATTTCGACTGCTTGTTTTTCCGTGTCAAACGGCATTATACTAAGAACCGGACCAAATATTTCTTCTTCCATAATGGTCATATCGGCAGTAACATCTGCAAAAACAGTTGGACGCACGAAAAATCCCTTTCCATTGGTTCCATCTGGTCGTCCCAGCCCGCCGGCTACTAGCTTTGCTCCTTCATCAATGCCGAGTTGAATAAATTTCTGGACACGATCAAATTGAGCACGACTCGATACAGGACCATAGAAATCACCTTCTGTATTGGCAGTTCGTGTCGTAACATCTTTGCCATTGGTCATCCCAGCTGCGATAGCAACGGCTTGATTGTAGACACTGCGCTCCACCAACATGCGAGTTGGGGCATTGCAACTCTGTCCTGAGTTATCAAAACAACTCCAGACACCAGATTGCACAACTTCTTCCAGATCTGACCCGACATCAGCAAAAATAATGTTGGCACCTTTGCCTCCCAATTCCAAGCTCACTTTTTTGAGATTGCTGGAAGCGGCTGCCTGCGAGATTAAGCGTCCCGCCCTTGTCGATCCTGTAAAGCTAATCATATCAATATCGTTGTGTGCACTCAACTGACTTCCGACACCAGCTCCGTCTCCATTTATCAAATTGAAGACACCTGGTGGAAATCCTGCTTCGTCGATCATTTCTGCAAACAAAAGTGATGATAAGGGTGCCATTTCGCTCGGTTTTAAAATGCAGGTACATCCGACCAATAGGGCCGGAATGACCTTGAGCGTCACTTGATTCATGGGCCAATTCCAAGGTGTGATAAGTGCTACGACACCGATGGGTTCCAAATATATCGTGGTACTGGCTTCGTCGGGATGGACCCCTGGCACAAGTTGCTCCTGCTCGAAATGTTCCAGTGCCCTCAGAAATTGTTCCATGTGATATGATCCCGATCCAGTTTGTGCATCGCGTGCATGATCAATGGGAGACCCCATTTCCGCACTAATTAGTTGTGCCATTTCTTCGCTTCGTCGATAATAAATGTTCAATAACTTTTCGACAAAAATTTTGCGTTCATCCAAGGACCTTTCTTGAGACCAACCGGGCAATGCTTTCCGAGCAGCTTCGACGGCTTTGTCGGTGTCAGGCTGAGATCCTAACGAAATAGTAGCAACTGGTTCATCGAAGGAGGGATTAATAACGTTGAATGCGGTTCCACCCTGATGAGGCGCAACCCACTCGCCGTTGATGTAAAACTCAGTGAGATGCTTTGGCAGAGGCGGAACAGGACATGCGCCATTATCGTTGACCTCGGATGGGCTGCTGGCTGTTGCTAATAGGAAGTTCAACACGAAATACATGGCTCTCATGATTGTCACACTGCAGAATGGAATGCGTGAGCTGGTGGTCTGCAGTACGTAAAGGCTGTATCCAATAAGTTGTAGCTAGCTAGAGATTTTAGAAGATCATATCAATAAGGTACAGTTTCGTCTTTCGTCCATGAATGTTTTATTTTTTATTATTTTCGGTCGAATGTCGAATCAATCCACAAAAGATTCAAATTCAATCGGATTTATCCGTGACTCGCCGCAATGTCTTGTCCGCCTCCTCGACTTGATGACGACCGCTCGTCATTAAAAAAAACCACAACAGCCAACAAGCAAGATCTTACAAACACTGACTAGTAGCTACTACTACTAGTAGACTAATCTACTACTTCTTCCTGTCTTCCAGCTTCCAGTACCCATCCACCAACAACAAAACATAATAGATATTCAACGCTGCTTACTGCCTACCCCCCCTCTCTCCTTGCTACAGTAATCAGATACCTTAAAGCTGCAGGATATTAACTGTGTTATTCATTTCAGCTGACGAAGATATTTATTGCTGGCAGGTGAAGTTGCATTTTTTTGAGTTCGCGTCATTGTTGGGTACTGTTGGCTGGCGAGAAAGGTAGACAATACTATGTTCTCCAACCCTTACAACCAGCAGCAGCCCCCGCCCAGAGGCCCACCTCCACTAGGAGGTCCTCCTCCCATTCAGCCGGGAGGCTCCTGGGGAAACCAACCTCAGCCAGCCCCAGCTGGAGGTCCATCCACTGCACCCGGATATGGCGACTACAATAATCAACAGCAGTCACAGCAGCCACCTCAATACAATGATTCCGAGAACGGCGCTCAAGGAGGTGCTTTGACATCGGCGGTAGACTTGGTGACATCGGCTGCATCTGGGCTCTTCTTTAACAAGGGTAAACCGACACCAGCACCTCCTCCTCCTACTAAACCTGAGGGTACTCCACCTGTGGTTAGTGCCAGCAATAATCCTTACCAGACCCCAGCGCAGCAACAGCGACCCCATCAAGCGTTCGGATCGCAGTATCAGCAACCCTCGTTGTCCGCTCCATATGCCGCCCAACCACCGATTCAACCGCAGGGATCCATGTTGGCGGCTGGTGCGACGACACCCAGTCAACCGCCACCCATTGAAGTTACTTCCTCGCTGTTGTCGTCCACAACTCAGCAGACGAACAAACAAACAACCATTTGGAATGCACCCCCTCCACAAGGTAGTGGTCCGCTGGCATCAGCCATGATGAGTGCTCCACCACATGGTGGTCATGCTGCTGCTGCTGCTGCTGCTCCTTTTACACCCATGACTTCTAAGGATACTCGTGTTGCGCCGCCCATGAGTGCTTCTGGGCCTCCACACGCCACACCTATGGTCACATCTGATGTTGCGACTAATAATGCCGTTCCTTCGGCAACATGGCACATGACACCCTCAGAGTCGCGGCCTAACACGTCTTCAAAACTAGGAGCAGGAGCTTTCACGAATCCGACCGCATCTGCTCCACCAGGTGTACCAGCTTCACCTACGGTGCCTTCAGCAAGACCTCCCATGACACCCGCAACTCCAACGGTAGTCTCTGCTTCGCCAGTGGCTGCAAGAGGAGAACCGCCTGTGGCGTTCTCGAGTCCAGCATTAAAAACCAACGTGGAAACGACATCCGTACCTCCCGTGGCGGTGACCGCCACTGCTCCTCCTCCTTTGACAACTTCTGTATCGCAATCATCAACCGATCAACAGCCTGCGAAAAAGTCTGGCGCATTGGAAAACTCTACCCCGCCATCGACGCCGAGGTCGGCAACCGGCAGACCCGTTGCAGCACTGTCACCACGTTCCTCGGCCACGAAGAAGTTGCCACTCCCGCCACCATCGGCTACTTTGGAACGTCGGAAGAAGCCCAACAAATCTGCGACCAAAAAGTTCAAGTTGCCTCCTTCGTATTCCTCGGCAAAGCCACCTCCTAAATCCGCGATGACGCCTTCTCCGCAAGTGTCGAATGGAAAAAAGGCTGCAGGAGCCCCTCCCTTGATGCCCGTTGTTTCGACTAACGGGCCGCCATCGACAATTATTAAAGGCTCAACGCCAATGGTTGAAAATGTGTCGATTGCCGATAGTGGCTCACCAGATCAACAAAACCCTTTGACCACCAAGGCAGCTCCTCCTGTTGAATCGACTACAATAGTCTCAGTTCCAGAACCAGTTGCTGCGGAAAGTGTCGTACCAGCCAAAGAAAATCATGTAGAGTCGAAGGTTGTTCCAGATACGACCAGTACTTTTCATGCAGCTTCGAATGAGACCGCAAAGGTTTTACCTACTGGATGGCAGGAAATTTCAGACCCAAATACAGGACAGACCTACTACTGGAATGAAAGCAGCAACGAAACTTGTTGGGAGCGACCCTTTGCCAATGAAGATGAAAATATTTCGGCAGATAAACCGATGTCAACTGTTGACAAGCAAACTTCTGCGGAGTTGGCAGTAGAAACTTCCATGCTGCCAGCTCCCGAGGTAAGAGATGTAGCAGCTGAGCAACCTGAAACAACCAGATTTGACTCCAACAGTCAACTTCCAGAAGGATGGATAGAGGCGACTAATCCAACCTCTGGTGAGACGTATTATGTAAATACTGCTGACAACACAACTAGCTGGGAACGTCCTCAGATGGAGCTGTCTCAAGAGTTCTTTGCCACGCAACCTCGAGAAACTACATTACCAAAGCAAGCCCCTGAGGAGTCACAATTAAAAGAAACAACAATTCCTACGGAAGCCGCAAACATCTCCAAGACGGGAGATGAAGCGCGTAGTTTTCTCCCACCGGGTTGGGTTGAAGTTGTCGATGAAGCATCTGGTCGTCCTTACTTCTTTCATGAAGCAGACAACGTCACATCCTGGGACCCCCCTGCTGCTCCACGTGTCGAATCTATCACTGAAAACTATCAGCCCGGTGAAACTGAAACTGAAATAATGAAGGAGGCAGCATCTCCTGAAAATCAAGCCACCCCGCAAGAAGTTGCTCCTGAATTCACTCAAAAAATCGCGAATGGCGCTGAAAAATTGAAAAGTGAAGTAGCAGAGATAACTTTGACAGCTGATACCGTAGCTGAAGCACTAGACCATCTCCCACAGGGCTGGGTAGAATGCGAAGATCCAACAACTGGAAAACCATACTATGTTAATGCGGCCGAGCACATTACCACATGGGAACGCCCGGTAAGCGAGAAAAATCCTCCACCAGCAGAAGATGAAAAAGTGGCCGCACTAGATAAGCGAACCGAAGAAGAACCTTCTACGGAAACTGCTCCAGAGGTCTCTGGCGAGAGACAGTCCGCGGCGATGGCGCCCGAAGTGACGGAAAACCAGGAGCAAGAGGCCGACAACTCTGGAGCTGAGAACTTAAATACCGGTAGAGTCCACAAGAGCGACAACCAGAATCTTGCTTCAGAATGGTCAGAGGTAAAAGATCTGTCGGGTAGTGTTTACTATTATAATGAAAAAACCCAAGAAACGAGCTGGGAGAAGCCAGTTGCACTACTCGCCGAAGAAAGCAATACGACCACGGAAGGCGAAAATCAGGTCTTAGACAAAGAAATTTCACCTGAAATGACAAGAGGTGCTAAATTGTACAACGAGGCCAATACTGACGAGCCACCTGAAGACGAATTTCTAGCTGTCGACGGCAATGATAAGACTAGCGGAAAGGACGAGCTCCCTGCCGGTTGGATGGAGTGTTTTGATGCCAATGCAAACATGCCTTATTACTATAACGCTTCAGAAGACAAAACTAGCTGGGAGCGACCTGTGGCTTTGCCCAGTAACAGCCAACCCGATCATTCAACAACAATGGATGAACCCGAAATATTGCAAGACAAGCCCTCTGCTGATCTTCTGGACCCAGTCGACGAGAAAGCCCCAGAAGAGGTGCGGGAGCTCGAAGAGGAAGTAGCTTCTCCAAAACTCCCCCCAGCCGAGAATGACGCAGGGGAAGAGTGTCTTCCGCCTGGTTGGACTGCAGTTGACGATCCGTCCACAGGATCTGTATTCTATTTCAATGAAGTCGAGCAGACAACAACGTGGGACAGACCCACAGCGCCGAAACTTAATGATGGTCTTGACGAAATGGACTCCGAAGATCCCAGTGACTCCGAAATTGCGCCAACTCCGAGTCCCGCACCAATGCCTCTTCCTACTACTACCAAAGGCCGTGCTCCAAGTGATACTCCTGCGTCCTCGCAGATACCTGTGCCTTCACCATCCCCTGCGCCTATTCCTTTCTCTACAGCTGAAGATCAGGATAACACTATTGCTATCGACGAGGCGTACAAATCAGGAGAAGCTAATATTCCTCCTGGTTGGTCTATGGTCGTTGATCCAGACTCAGGGAAGCCATACTACGTACATGAAACTGATGGCATGACCACCTGGGAAAGACCAGAGCTTGATGCTACACGCGAAGTTGCCCACGAAGATTACAATAAAGCTGAAACTCATACTAGTGGAAATACAGCTGCAGGCGAAACGGAGACTGGAGAAGAAAGGTTGCCAGAAGAACGGACTACGCACGTAGAAGAAGCGTCAGGTAAACCCTTTGTTACCAACGCAGACGATAGCACTGCATCTCGGGAACCGCCAAAGACAGCACTAGCAACCGTTGAAACAATTGATACCGACACCGATCAGCTGCCTGTCGAAGGGCGAATTGCGGCGAGGACAGCAGCAGCAGCTTCAAGCAAGAATATGACCGAACTGGAAGCAGAGTTGTTGGAGAGTATTCAGTATGACCTGCCTCCGGGATGGATCGAGTCTGTTGACCCAACCACAGGAAATAGCTACTTTTACAATGAAAACACTGGAGTTACTACTTGGGAACGCCCAGCTTCGTCCGCAGATGCGATAATCAAGCCAAGTGCTTGCGAACAGGATTCACCCGAGCTGACTGACTACCACAACGAACCCGAGAGCACGCCACCAGCAGTAGTCTCATCTGCGCCTCAACCTGAAGGACTAATGGACAACACAGTTGTAGAACAAACACCCGAGAGAATGGACGAGGATGTATCCGAACCGGCAGACCTCCCTGAAGGGTGGCAGCAACTAGTTGATCCATCGTCAGGTCTCATTTATTACATTGATGACAAGGGTACAACTACTTGGGATCCTCCTATCGTTTTAGTTAACCAAGAAAGCGCTATTCCTACAAGTACTAACCCGAACGATCCGCAAGCTTTTGTGGAAGACAAACAGGACACAACAGAGTCAGCTGCCCTGCCCAATAAAGGCACAGAAGACGATTCACTCAAAGCGCCGCCGGGATCTGACCTACCACCAGGATGGATTGAATCCATCGACGAGTCGTCGGGAAAGCCATACTATTATAACCAAATCAACGGAGAGTCTGCCTGGGAGAAGCCAACCATTACAGGAAACGCGGACGAAGCTGCACCAACTCCCGAGAATATCGAACAGGAAGTGCTTGCAGATGAAGACGAGTTAGTCACCGAAATGCTGGATTCGGCGGAACCAGAGAACGAGCCACAAGATATCTATGACGAGGCAAATCCAGATGAGCAAAGAGAAGGTGCAACCCCTAAGGATGAATCTTCAAATCTGCCTCTAGGATGGACAAGCGCTGTTGACCCAGTCTCTGGAAATACTTACTACACCAATGAAGTAGATGGCGCAACATCATGGGATCCACCAGGACCCGTCGTTGCCAGCATAGTCGATACAATGCCTCCGCCAGTTGCACCAAATAACACCCTTGCGGACGAAAACGGAAAAAACGAGTCTGATACACTTAATGAGGAGACGCAAATCGATCCTGTTGAAGAAGAATTCGCCGTGCAAGAACCGCGCACTATTGCAGGATCTGAACAGGACCTCCCCCCTGGATGGGTAGCATCGACTGACCCTTCATCCGGCGAGACGTATTTTTTTCACGAAGGCGACGGTATTTCATCATGGGAAAGACCCTCTTGGCCAAGGCAAGAACCCGAGGTAGTCGCTCCAGAGGAAGAAGGAACGACCGATTCAGCACTCGTGGACACATCCGAGCCACCTGGTGAACCTGCGGACGACGTCAATGAGAAAAGTACCGAAAACAATAATATAGTTGGCGATGCCATGCCACCAACGGATCTTTCTGATGGATGGGTCGAACTTGTTGATGAGAGCTCCGGGAACACCTACTATCTAAACGAGGCCGATGGAACTACTTGTTGGGAACGGCCGACGAAGGAGTTAGACGCCATCGACGCTGCCCCTCCTGGTGATGCTGGTGGGATTGCAGAAAAATCCGTCGGTCCATCCGCCAAAACCACTGAAACACCAACAACTGAAAAGCAGGCCGAGCTGCCGCCAGGGTGGGTAGAGCTGGTGGATCCAACATCTGGACACCTATATTACTTGAATGAAGCAACGAATGAAACACTTTGGAAGAAGCCCTCTCTCGAAACAGCCACACAAGCTGACAATGCACAAGTAGCGGAGATAGCCGGCCAGCTACAGGATGGATGGGAGGAGCTGATCGACCAAGATGGTCAGGTTTACTACTACAACCACACTACTGGAGCTACTCAGTGGGAACGCCCAGTTTGCGCAGCCACGAGAGAGAATGCTCTTCAGCAAGCTGCTCCAGCAACATTAAGGAAACCAGAAAAGAGGCAAAGACTAGCACACGCTTTTGCTAGCTTTGGCTTTGGAGGGCGTCTTTGTATCTTCCGAGCCGGCCAAGCTCTGCGACCTGTGGAAATTCATCGCGTTGACCAGGTCGCGCACAAGCATGAGATTATACAGGAGGAGCTTTCGAAGCAACAAGCAGGCATCAATGGGCCTTTGAATACCGCTGCGACAGAAGCAGTGAGATCGTATATCAAGAGTTTTACTCTTAAGCATGAGAAGGATGTGCTTTGGCGTTTAATTGATGTTGTGTCCAACTCGAAAGGAAGAATTCGTAGTCAGCATGGAGTGGACAATCCTCGAAGCCCCGAATCAGCTATTGTCGAGGTCTTGTTAATGGATGAAATGCAGTCAGGAGAACCGAAAAGTGGTACTACTGGATCCTTTGTGCGTGCCGGGCCTTCTGTAGAACAGTCAGCCCCAGTTAATGGTAAGTCGATGAACTGCGCTGTGTTTCTCTCCTCATCGTCATATCTCTGAAGTCTTTTTTGAATTTCGTTTTGTGTCACAGGTGGGTCAAAGTCAAATGCTATTGATTTTATTCAAGAGTATGTTGTTCGGGGGAAGCGCGAAGAAGCCATTCAACTCGCCTTTGAGTCCAACAACTTTGCACTGGCCTTATTGATTGCCTCGCATTGCGGGGCTGAAACCTACCAGCAAGTTGTGCAGCAGTATGCGGACAAGGCCTTTCGGAATGGGTCACCCCTTCACACTATTGGTTTGCTATTTTCCGGTCAGCAGCTGGATGTGTCACTCCCGACAGATTCAAAGGAGCTACTTGAGTCTTGGCGTCAGCATCTTGCCGCCATTATTAGCAATAGAATTACTGGATGGGACAGGGCAGTTTTTTCTTTGGGCATCAGGTTGAGAGAACTTGGTGATATTCACGCAGCTCATGTCTGCTTTTTGGTTGCTGGCGTTCAAATGATGAGTCCCATTGCTCCGGAAACATGTATGAGCTTGCTCGGCTGTGACCATTTCCTGCCAGAAAATGTGTCTCTCTTATCCAAGGAAGGTGTTGATGCATATGCGCGTACCGAAGCATATGAGTGGGCCAAGAGAAGAGGAAACCCAAATGCTCTGATCAAACCATTGCGTCCACTCAAATTGCAATATGCTATGCTTCTTGCGGACTTGGGCTTTGTGGATCTCGCAAAAAAATATTTCGAAAACATCGTGAACGATTTCCCGGGCCGAGACGTTATCATGCGTGCTCCTTCGGCTCGGCTAACGGTACCTGAAATGTGCGAAAGTATTGGTGCTTTCATGATGGCCTTGACAAGTTTTGAGCAACGTCTGTATCAAACGGTGCCCGATTCTACCGCCGAAAGGCGGCTCGACTTTGGCGAGCCCAAGCAAAAAGAGTTCTACGAACCCTTGTTGCAAGAGAATGCACCTGAAGAGATCCATTCGTCTATCACACCAGCGTCACCAATGGCAGCGGGTGAGATGCCCGATCTCATGTCGGCTCCCTCTAATGAGTCATTTGAGACAGCGGCAACATCTCAAGTTCCGGGCGCTACCGTTTCGCAGCCTAAAAATAAAATTGTGAAGAAACTTGCTCGAATTAATCGCAAGGAATTGAATGCGATCTCAGAGACTCCTGTAGCTGCATTGCAGGCCCCACCAAAGTCGGAACCTCCGCCAGCTATAAAGATGCAGACACAAGCTCACGCCTCAGCACCAATGGAGAGTGATTCTCCTCCTGCTGCTGCCGCATCAGCCGTTACTGCTACCTATGACAAGCCGACGACGACTGCACCTCAATCTGCTAGTAAACCAAGTGACAAACAAGAGAAAAAGCGACCCGCGGAAGCTCCCAAATCTGCTCCTGCGGCTATTCAGAGTAAGTTCGATTTATTTTCTTCGCTTGCATTTGTTCAAATCTTTCACGGTTGTTTCTCATACCAAGTAAATATATTGCGCCATCTCAAGAAAAAGACTGGACCTTTGGAATGAAGGATAAAATGGCCAAATGGTTGAATCCTGATGCCACAACTGCTGATCTCGGAGAAGGAATGCAGGCATACTACGACGAAGACAAGAAAGTCTGGATCTTTCCTGGCGAAGATCCAGCCGAAGTTGCCAAACCTCCTCCGCCTCCTCCTACTACAATGGCCTCAGCTCCTATGGAAGAAGAAAGACGCAAAGTCCCTGACATGGCCACAGATCCTCTGGGAGCCTTGATGGCTCCCGTGCAACGCACACCCGCCATGTTTGGTCGAGGCCGACCTGGGAGTACTCCAGGAGGCGCCGGTGGCGCAGTGCCGCCTACACCCCGTTCTTTGTACACACCAGGAATGCCTCCACAAGCTGGTGGCGGAGGTGGAGCTAGAGCTCCTGTTGGAGCTCCGACTCCCCTTAGCATGCCTCCAGCTGCTCCAGGTGGTGGCGGAGCACCGCCTCCTTTTGTAGTTTTTCAGCCATCCTCTGCAGCTGCCAAGATACCGGAAGATGAAAAGGCTGAAGACACAACAGAGTAAATAATAATGATGTAATACATGAGTAAAAAAAGAATACTGACTTGTTTTTACTAAGTAGTCTACTAGTCTAGCTACTCTTTTTATTTGTATGAATAATAACCCCTCCGCCACATGACCAGTCCAGAATGACGCCACACTCGTGTTTAAAAATTGAACTGTCTGTCTGTCCATCCGAAAGTACAGCCGCAGCGTCCAAGAAACATTGACGCTCGTCTACTACTGACTGGTTACTACTAGTAGTACTCTCCTACTACTAGTACTCCTAGCTAGCTAGTAGTCTCTAGTACTACAAATACGCTACTTCTACTGTACTAGCTAGCTAGTAGCTACAGTAGCTAGCTAGTAGCTACTGCTACTCGAGTAGCTAGTAGTAGACAGCACAGCCAATACAGGCACACATTTTTTGGTGCAAACAAGCAAACTGGATTCAAAAAATAATAATTATAACAAGAAGGTAACAACAACAACATCAAGCACTATGTCTACTCCACCGTCACAAGATAACATTATTAGTGATGCACCAGAAACCCCTTCCATGTGGGCTCGTGCTTTAGGGGTTCTTTCCACCGCCAAGAAGCCGCGGCGAAAGTCTCCTGTAGACCCTGGTACAGCCGCTACACAAGCCAACCTTCAAACTAATTTGTCGGCCGTGGCGGAGACTAGCTTTCAACAAGACGCAACTTCTTTCTCTAACAGCAATGTGGACACTTCGATGACTTCAGATCAGTTTATGTCTCCCTTGTCGCCGCACCTTTCTGCTGGCAAACCTAGTTTTTACGATGCCGTTGGCAACGGCACGAGCAACACCATGGCGGGCAACAGCAGCGGCGACAGCAACAATTACGACAGTATAATGAAGATGAGTCCAGCCGGAAGTCGTCGCAAAGCTTCGCGTCTCGATTTTTCGGACCTGGATGCGCGTACGACTCAACCTGGTCATACACCAGGCCCTCAACGATCCTCCACACAGATGGACGGCAATCTCATTGGAGATGGTGGAGGTGGTGGAATCCTGCGAAATACGAACGCTTCTAGCAAGTCTCCTTGGCAAAGCAATAACGACCAGGCCGTCTCGTTTTCTCACGGTACTTCGGGTCCTTCGCCGTGGCTAGGATCTCGTAGCCGCAATAGCCACAGAGCTTTGGCGGCAGCTTCCAAACCTGTTGTCTTCCCCAGACCCCGCCGAGACCTTCGCACCCGCCGCTACCGTCCCAATGCTGCAGCATTGGTAGGCGCAAACGCTTTGGGTGGCACCTACCAGCGTCCAGGACGCTGTGATCCAGCACTGGTCAGCGAGGCCCTCTTGTCTCTCAAGGACAAGTTCATGCCAAGCACTACGGATATGGTACCCTCGTCGGAGATATTCGCGCACGGTAGCGGCAAGGTCCAGTGGGGATCCATCGATCGTCCCAGCCGGACACCTCGATTGGCGCACAAGCGACAACGACCGGTTCAGAGTTTGAAATCTTCGCATGATGAACAGAATGGCGAAGGCGATGGATATGAGGGAGAGAGTCGCAACAAACGACGCAAGAAGGTCATGTTTAACGAAAACGACGAAGTACAAGAGAGCGCACATGTGACAAAAATTGCTGCCACGCCATTCAAACCAACTCGAAATCACCAGGATACTCCCATGCCACGCAACATGTCAGGACACTCAGTGATCGAGTCGTCGACACCTGCATCCAATGCGAATACGTTTGACACCACCATTGGCAGCAACAACTACAGTCAACATGGCGATGTTCCTGATCTATCTTTGATATCGAGCACACCGAACTCGACATTATCCAGTGAACAGCAAGCCCTAGCTCGATTGGAATTTGTGGAGGGCGCCAAGCTTACCTTTGATGTCGCCCAACCTGTCAAAATGAAAGCCAAGTTGGACTTATCCAACCAATTCTTGCTCATGGGAAGCAACACCTCCAATTCATTGCTGACAAAAGGTGCTTCTGTTTCGTTTAAAAATACAGACGAATACACTGAATCTTCCTACGTACGTCCACCCTCTCCTGTTCGTGCTCACAAGGCCCGTCGTGAAGAAGAAAAAGACGACGACGATTACGCTGGCGACGATCAGCAGGCTGTCAAGCGAACCAAACGAAGCAACAATGCGACGTACGCCAAGGTACCTGACTGGATTTGTTCGAAGTGCAACAATTCAAACGACAACGATGAGTCTCGTTGTGTGAAATGCGACAATCCTCGTAGCTTGAAAGTCGATGCTAAAGGATGGGGAGACACGTTTGCAAATGCGTATAATGATACTGATTGGAAATGTACGTATTGTAATGTTCGAAACGCAAAAGCAGCGGTAATATGCCCGGCCTGTTCGATACCAAAGGAAGGTAAAGGTGTCTCTATTCCGGATGAAGCGGCTTCTCCTGATACTCCAGCTCCGGTGTCTTCCGGTGAATGCATGAAAACAAGTTTTCCAGACTCGTTTTCCTCCGGCTCAGCATCCAAGTTTAAATTCGGAGGCGAACTTTCTAAAATGGAAGCGCCTACTTGTAAGCTGGATGATTCCACTCCTTTTGCGTTTGGCGCGGCACCAACCTCGACACCGGCGCCATCGACGGGTGGACCGGCAACCACGGGCGGATTTTTGTTCGGTGGTACGCTTGCAACCTCGACCACGCCTGCAGCTTCTCCTGCTACAGGTGCCGGTACCAAGGCAAATGCAACTGATGACGCCAAAAAATCAACGGCGACCTCTGGTGGCTTTACGTTTAAGACGACACAAGCTCCAATCGCATCTGCTCCTACTCCTGCCTCAACGTCAACTCCAGGTTTCTCATTTATCCCGTCAGCAGGTGAAAATGGGGGCAAGACGAAGTCCCCGGAACCATCAAATGGCAAGGATCTTGAAAAGACTGTCGAGCCTGCATCTGCCCCAACCCTTACCTTTGGAGGAAATCGTAGCGGTACCCCACCTCCCCCACACACACCCGCTGCTTCAGCCACCGGAGCGTTTGTCTTTGGCCAGGCAAAGAAGGACGACAGGGCAGCTGCAACGCCCGCAACATCTTTGGGGAGTGCATCGTACAGTGGATCTTCAACGACACCAGCCCCAGCGCCGACCAAGAATACCTCGGTATTTACTTTTGGTGCGAATAATACTCCCGCTGCCGGTGATTCAGACGATGACGAGACTAGTAAGCCCAAGCGTCAACGTGGATATGATCTCAGTGCCAACGCTGATTTCAAGGCAAAGCCGGCTCCAGCTCCACCAGGTGGTGCAACTTTATTCGCTTCCCCTCCTCCGGCCTCTGATTATTCTGCAGGTGCATCAATGGGGACTTCTTCTTTTGGAAACCCGACACCAGCCCCAGCAAACAACACAGCGTCCGCGTTTGGGGAAAGCAAGCCTTTCGTCTTCGGTTCTACTTCCGCCGATGCACCTACTCCAGCGCCTGGCCCGGCTGCTGGAGAATTTTCATTTGGCAGCGCTAGCGCGTCAACAACACCAGGACCTGCTTCTGGCTCCTTTGGGGCTCCAGCTCCAGACCCATCGACGGGACCCGCTTTTCCTTTTGGCGCTGCAAATTCCTCAGCTGCTTCCTCATCAACACCTGCCCCGGCTTTTGGTTCTGGTTCGGTTCCCTCGTTTGGTGGGACTCAAGCTGCTCCTGCTCCGTTCGGCGGTAGTACAACTTTTGGTTCTTCTACTCCAGCTGCTCCATCCGTCAATGCCACTCCTGGTGCTCTATTTGGACAAACTCCTGGTGGCGGGGCTTTTGGTTCTGCACCAACGCAAGCTCCAGCAGCTGGATTTGGTGCAACGCCTGCTTTTGGTCAAGGATCTTCAGGATTTGGTTCGCAAACGCCAGCTCCCACCCCTGCATTATTCGGACAAACTCCGGCGCCTACTCCTGTAGTATTTGGACAAAATCCAGGTGGCCCAGCTTTTGGTTCTACCCCAGCAGCGGGTACCGGCTTTGGTGGGGTACCTGGTAGTTTTGGAAGCACCACACCTGGTGCTCCTGGCGTGAGTTTTGGCAATGGTGCCTTCGGTGGTGGGGCACCTCCGGTGGGGCCTACAGCTGCAGAAGGAGGCTTCAATATTGGCTCTGCAGCTCCAAAAACTAAGGGTAGAGGTCAGCGCCGCATTATCCGGGCAAAACGTCCAAAATAAACCGCGTAGTCTGACGATGGGAGATGAAAGCAGTATTAACTAGAAACAAAGAAATCAAAGTTTGAGCAACGGATCGGACGCAGTAGTCGCATGAATCGGCCGGGCACGGGTCACCACGATGAAATACTAGTGTCAAGCAATGGAGGGGCGACTGTCCAAGAAATAATACAATAAATGCAACATGGAATTTGTCAGCTATCTACTACTATAATTAGCTTAACCGAGCCGATTATCTTCCACATTATGCACGCAGGAGTATTTGTTTGTTGGTGTAGTGCTCGTGAATAAAAACTCGAAGTACTCATTCGTTGATCATTGGTGCCAAATAATCAAAACTGATTTCTCATCATCAAGAATCAAGATAACGAATAGTCTTCCCTACTAGTAGAGGGCAAAAAAAATCAGACAACCCAGAGTATTTTTTTTGAAGTCAATAAATCTGTATACTGAAAATTGAAAAAACGATACTTGTTGCGCGTCGCATCGTTCAACCAACCTGACCTGAAAAACCTGCGTTGATCAGGAAGACCATCAGGATATCTAAATCTGTTAAATTAGTCTGAGTTCTCTCATAGTTCAGAATTGAATTTATATACTACATCAATGACGTCTCCAACGTTGAAGAAGTCCACTACCAAAAAGTTTGGCTGAAGGCCATTATTTATATCTTGACAAGCTTTCAAATGTTCTCTCAAAAAGTCCGCTTGGTTCAATTTTAGACAGGGTGCCGAACCGCGAGCAGGCGTCACAAAAACATTTACACCAAAAAACTCCCTTGGTAATCTCGCAAGCCCCCTCTTTGTCGTTGAAATCCCAGACGAATGGAAAACTAAATCTAGTGTCCGCTGTATACTGAAAATAGGGATTGAAGCCAGTCGGACAGTCTACTCCAGGCGTACAGGATTCCCCATTGTAAAACATGTAAATGATGCGTTTGTCGGTGTCAATCAGTTCCTGTAATGTTGGCCAAGGATTGCCTGGACCCGGATGATCGTAGAGCTTGTCTATCCAACCATCAACCTCTCGAAACTCAGCATTTACTTCCTCTATGGTAGGTTCACCAGCTGCAGTTACAATCTCTGTCGGCAGTATGAGTACTTCCTCTGGATTTTCGTCCAGAAACTCCAGAATTTGTTCTAGAACTTTTCGTATGGGTACTTTGGTCTTGAACAAACAAGACGAATGAACGAGCGTCACTTCGTCCATGCATTTTCCAAAGTCTAAATTGATTCCCCGAAAACCTTTATCAAGCGCTGCCTCCAAGTCAAGAACGTGATTCGGTAGAAAGGCAGCTCCGTCAAGAATGGCATTGTTGGCGTTGTGCATCGTTGCATAAATAATTTCGTTTGCTGGTTTATTGCAAAGGTTAGCATGTCCATTGCACAGTCTTTCTTTCTTCTTTGGGGGTGTGATGTTAATACTGGCGTTTGCATTATTCTGACTGTTAAATTGAAACCACCCAAATCTCAGCTGCCGTTCACTCCCGAGATTGTCTCTAAATGGGATGTTGTATGTTTTGGCATCGGAGTCGCGGGAGCGACTGTGACGAGCGATTTTGACTATCAAAATTAACAACAGCGGTAAAGTCAACCAGAGAAAAGAGGCTTGTTTTTTCTGATCCATTTCGAGGGTGTTTCATGTAGTTGAATTCGATAGATTATTTGTGCAGCGTACCAGTAAGCTGATAGCTGGAATAGATTTCAATAATATTCATGGGAGGAAAGGAGAAAGAGTGGATTGTTTTGTTTGTTCCTGTTTTGTCATCGCTGAAATAATAATACCACGTCCTGTACTTTGCTCGATGATTACTACTGCCTCTACTACTAGTAGCTAGCTACTAGCTAGAGTACTACCACTACTACTACTACTACTACTACTAGTAGTAGTAGACTACTCTAGAGTACGGTAGTCTTTAGCTCATCTCTCTACTTAGTAGCAGTAGTCTAGTGAAGCAAAAAAATAGCTAATAGTCCTACTCTCTACAAGTTGGTCAGTACTACTAGCTACGAGTACAGTAGCTAGCTACTACTAGACTACTGGAGTACTATTCCAATAGTAGTAGATTTGTTAAATCTCGAGTTTTTTAATGCCAAAACTCGAGATTTTGAAGTAACCCAAGATTTTGGTGCTTAAACTCGAGATTCCCCTTGTCTTGAATTTGGTGATAACAGATTCTTTGTTAGCCTACCAGGTACTAGTACTACTACCTGGTACTACGACTACTACTGCTACTACTCTAGCTAGTAGTAGTAGCTACTACTACTAGTAGAGCTACTAGTAGATAGTAGAAGTAGTATTGGAGGAGTACTACTACTACTACTACTACTAGTAGTAGTAGTTGTTGTTGTAGTACTCTACTACTAGTAGTAGACTACCACCACTCCTCCTCTGCGACTCGTACTCGTACTCCGGAGTACAACAGAAAATTTTGATAGGGAAAGGGTTAACCACCATACTGCTACTAGCGAGAGAACCCGTAGTTTTAGGTATATAAAATTGCTTTTGTATTCGATGAAATGGCAAATTTATAACAAGATTCTCTGCTCCTTTTTTTGTCTTTTTGATCCTTTCAATTGCTGGATCCAGGTCTAGGCCCTTCCTTGGTTGGTAGGGATTCGGCGCTGGGCTAGGAGTCAGGCCTTGGCTTCGGCAGCCTGGCGCATGGATCTTCTTCCCCGAAGTGGGAATCACTGTATCCGATTTCTCCCGATGTGTTCCTGTTTCTGAGTGGGAGATGGGATGGGACATTTCGGGTCATTGCGGTGACGTCCCGTTTGGGTCTCCTTGTCTCATGTTGCCTTCGGCTGGATCAGATACGAAATACTGAGTAAATAATGATAATAATAATAAATAATAGGATTACGTTTTCAGTGGTCATGCCGCGTCTTCCTAGATGGAGCTCGATATGACGAGTTTGGAAGGTAAGAGCCCCATCCAGGAGAAAATGAATCTTCTGCAGGCCGCCAGTGGCAATGCAGACCCCTCCCCCACCCCGCTAGTGCTGCCTGGTTGGTTTTTAGGAAAATACAACCCAGTACTAATTGGCGACGGTGAAGACATTATTTGTCCTGAACCATGTTTTGAGAGCTGAGGATTGATCGACCAACGGTTCGTCCTTTTGTTGGGCGCTATATTAGGATGGGAAAGGAATGCAGCCACGTTCAGGCAGATGCTAACTAACCCCAGAATTGGGCTGTAACTAGTGATTCTCGAGGTGATTAACAAATTCATTTTTCTTAATAGTTGCTCAATGGCTGGGGATTCCGGACGTATCGACTCCATTCCGTCTTCATCTCAGGACCCGACAACACTAGGGTTGCATTGTCTTGCAGCGTCAGGTTAGTAATCTTTTTGGATCCTAGAAAGGTTTCCAAAGGAAGAAGTTCAGGAGGCGGCATCATCCGAGTGGACATAAAGGGACCGCACTCAATCGTCATAAAAGATTCATTTTCCTTCACAAATTTTGCTCTTCCGTTTAAAGAGTTTCCGACTTTGAAGCTCATTTGAAGATAATTCGGGGATGTTTCGTCCTCCGCAAGTACGAGTTGAATCAACTTCCTTGGAATATCAATCTCCGTTTCTCCATTCCACGCCTTTTCAAGTTTCCAATCACCGAAGAAACCAGATGGTTCTACAGCAGGAATTTCAATGGATGGCAATTCTGGAGGGAACGCTAGTTCCAGCGAGGCTGAGCCACTAACGTGCAGGCACGGATAAAAGACGGCCATATTGTTTGCCAATCGAAAACCTGTTCCAATGGATGCGCCATTTCTAAAGTATGTTACATCAAGGGACTTATTACCTGGAGTGACACGTACACCCAAGCTGTCACCAACCTTGAATCTTGGCCCCCAGTTCGTCATGAGAGCGGCACTTCCATTGGTAAGATTACCATTAAAGAACATCCCCTTGGCCTTCCAGCCGGGAAAAAATTCGCCCTTGCTGATAACACCAATACTAAGATTCCCCTGGAGTGCAGTAATAGTGGCCTGGAAATAGTAATCCTCGTTCGGTCTGGTAGAGTCGATGCGCACATTGAAAGGGGTTCCTCTTGAAGCGCTGGATATTGAAAGAGTATTTCCATTCTGAATTAGTGTCCCATTCGAATCATCGTCGGGTATCCAAGTCGGGGTTTCGTTGTGCAGAGAATTCATTTTAACTTGATGAATTAAAGGTCGCAGGTAGGATTCTTTTGTTGTTTGCTGAAAAAGATTTTTTATTAGTATATATTTTATGAGAAGATGACAGGTGGGAGGCTTCCAAAGCTCCACTTCAAAATCCTACTAGCTAGACTAGTAGGAGTAGTACACTATGCAAAAATCCACCTAATGATAAACGGCGATTTTGAATCGTACGATTGACAATCATGTGTTGTCACCAATCGAGGGATATCCCTACCCCGGGATTTCCAAAACTGCCCCGGGATGGGGAAAAACACAATCCCGTGGTTGTTTTTGGAAGTAGCATTTGTTGGGCTTAAGTAATATAAACCGTTATTTTTAACAGCATGTGATCTAATTACTATCTCAGTGCGATTTTATTAAATAATGGCCCATTGGCTGCCAATAAAAATAAAATGGCCCAGCCCTTTTAAGCTAGCATTTAACAGGTAGCTGCTGAAGAACCACTTTAATTTAATTCATTGGAATAAATGTATTAGTCTATTCGTGTATTAAAATAAAATGGTCAAGCCCTTTTAAGCTAGCATTTAACAGGTAGCTACTGAACCACTTTAATTTAATTCATTACTATTCAAATAAACATATTCGTGTATTCGTGTATTCGTGTATTCGTGTATTCGTATAAAATGGTCAAGCCCTTTTAAGCTAGCATTTAACAGGTACCTGCTGAACCACTTTAATTTAATTCATTCGAATAAACGTATTTGTGTATTCGTGTATTCGTGTATTCGTGTATTAAAATAAAATGGTCAAGCCCTTTTAAGCTAGCATTTAACAGGTAGCTGCTGAACCCCTTTAATTTAATTCATTAC
>Ga0100391_1000527_pt1 | contig 44860 bp, 35 predicted proteins | sample CryGeymeta201515_FD_81541 | JGI IMG/M metagenome (GOLD analysis project Ga0100391, IMG submission 81541) | Groundwater microbial communities from Crystal Geyser aquifers in Utah, USA - Crystal Geyser metaG 2015-15 | ecosystem: Environmental > Aquatic > Deep subsurface > Groundwater | place: USA... | reverse complement strand
CCCGACAACCCACCCTTCTCATTACCTTTGGCACATGGGATTGGCTACCCGAGTGTGAGAGCAACCCTAGCGGTCTGCCCTCTCACCCGGGCGCCTCGGAACGGAGAAAAGGTCGGCCCTAGTGAATTGCCGAGTTTCTCCAAACCACCCTACCTAGCCAAACGTGGCCCTAGAGAGCTGGCATAGTCGAGAGAACGCGGTTGCGTTCGCTCGTACTACAGAGCCAAAACGATGGACCCAAACCCTAAACGAAACACGACTGGTGGCTCAGATAAAAGGACTTTCTGGTTTGCGCAACTTCGTTCGTTTATTTGATTGTGATCAAATCAGTGAATTTTTTTGTTCCATTCCCTACTAGCTGATTTACCTGTGTTTATTATAGATGAATATTGTATCTTTCCTGTTATTCTCAAGAGCAACCATTTTCACCAAACAGTGCCTTTTGTCCTGCTGGACTTTGAAACATGAGTGTATGATCGTGTGGAATTCCTTCGGCTACCAAACGAGTGTGCCGACAATGTGTTTTCATCTCTTTGGGATACAGTTCGTGTAGGGACGCCATGTATCTTTCAGATCGTTCCCGTCTCGTCTGTCCTTGTAACACCGAACCACACTCATCTTCGAAGATTTGTGTGTCGGCTCCTCCAGCCAGGTAGATGAGCTGTCGTTCCGCTACATAGCGACGAGCCAACGCTTCCACACCACCAGCGTCTGCCACAGCACGATCTTTGTAGGGTACCGTTACATTCCCACCCGCTTGTAAACCCCAAATCCATTCATTAAAATCCGGACAAGCAGCAATGACATCGCTATCGGGACGTCGAAATACTGTGATATTCTTAGTCGTAACGTCACGAATGTAACGGCGATCATCCAACATGGCAAAACATCTTGGATTGGCTGGAATGGCACGGATCTCAATGTTACGTCGGTTGCTGAATGGTCGTTTATCAAGTAGTATACGACGATCTTCCATGGAAATGGGAGACTCGTATTTGTTCCTGGCAGCAGCATCAGCAGTAGCATCAGCAGTAGCAGTAGCAGCAGTGGATGCCTGTGCCTTCCTCCTCCACGCGGGACTGTTGGATAACAAGGCCCAGCGCTGTACGTATTGACCACCAGCAGAATGTCCGGTAATGACAATCCGTTGCAACGATGGAAATCGAACCGAATCATCCATCAATCGTTCTACCAGTGCATCCATCACGGCAAAGGAACTGAACGAAGAATCGATCGCATTGGCACCGTACCTCCAAGTATGGTACAAGGTCGGACCATTCTCGTACCATCGCAACGTATTGGGAGGAAGGGGAATGGGAATAGTATCATTACTGCTGCTGCTGCTGCTGCTGCTGCTGCTGCTGTTGTTGTTGTTGTTGTTGCTGTTGTTGTTGCTGACCATGGTGTCATCATCACGATCCAAGAACCATGGTGAAAGAACCATAATGGAATCCTGTTGATCTGTTTGTGTCTTTGTTGCTGTTGCTGCTGTTGTTGGTAGGGAAGACATGGCTCCGTAGAGATAATCTTCGGCGGTACGTCCTGATCCATGAACGACGATTAAAACAGTAGTAACACGTTGGTGTCTTTGCAAGTCTGGAACATGATTGGAATCTAGCGATCCCATACTGGAAAAATAGGCCACGTTTACTACTGTATCATTGTTGACGTGTGCGTCATCGTTGTCATCATCGTCGTCATTGTCGCTGCTGTTGCTGCTGTTCTTGTTGGAGACTGCCAATCTCATGTAATTCTCATTGTTGTCACTGTTGGAACTCGTAGCAATATTCCCCGATGATCGTTCCTGCAGCAGGGCAAGCCCATAAACTCGAGTAAATGTTTCGTGAGCAACCGCCGTTAATTTGTACCGTGGCAAAATAAGAGGCAATGGCTTCTCTCCGTCATATTCTGGATCGGTTCGGTAGCAAAAGAATAATGATTTTAGATTTGTTGCATCTGTATTATTATTATTGTTGTGGTTGTGCTGGTTGTAGTCGTGGTTGTTGTTAAATCGCAAATGCTTCTTGTTGCTTAGTGTCATGATGCTATTCTGCGGCTGCTGGTCATGATCATCATCATCATCATCATCATCGCCATTATTGATCGTGCTGATGTTATCATCGTTTTCAATAAAGTTTCTGGAACGACATTCGTAGCCATTTGGACATCCCGACACACCACTATCACTACCACTACCACTATCACTACTATCGTCCATACAGCAAACGGCTGGTTCATTTGCTTTGGAAGAAATACAGGATGATATTCCTGGTGTTCCCGTAGAACAACAGGTATCATAATCAGGACAAATTCCACCACCTTGTTCGATCGGACAAATCTTGTAACCTGATACAACAACTTTTGTTGTTGTTGTTGTTTGACTGTAAAACAGACCAACGAATAGGAACAATTTCATCACCACCATACTACTAGTAGTAGTAATGGAATGGATCATCATTTTCATTCTTTTTTTTTTTTTTTTTTCCACGAACGAATATGAGAAATGAATGTTGAAGTATTATTATTATTTTTCAAATCTCTTTCATCTAAAAAAAGAATGACTGATAATAATCAAAATCTTGCATGGTACGTAATGAGATTAAAAATTCAAGGCTTGTTGAAACAAGTGCTACACTAGTAGTACAGTAGTAGACTGCTGTGGTCTGTGGTTGTTTAGTTGTTTTGTTTAAACCTGGCGACCTGGAGTCATCGGAACACAACAGATGAAAGAGGCCAGAACACTCGTCAAAAATGCCACTAGACTAGTCTACTACTAGTATGTAGCTAGAGTGAAGGTTTGTACCTGGTAGTAATATTTGAGAGGGACGAAATAAATAATGAATGTTGGTGCTGCTGAAGATTGATGATCAGCTATGATGTACTAGTACTACTAGTAGGTACTACTAGCTACTAGTAGTACTACTACTAACGTGGTCGTACTCCTGCCTATGGTAGTCTACTACTGATGCATTGGGTCTACTCGAGTAGTACTGTACTGAAGTAAGACATGATGTAGTAGTAGTACTAATCATGTAGCTAGGCAGTCCTACCTACAGGACTACTTGTACTCAAACAAAATAATATGATTAGGTGTGCGTCCAAGTTTTGAAATTACGGAGTTCGGAATTACCGACATCTTTTCATTCTTAAAAATTTGCTTTCAATTAACGATAATTCTTTGGAAGTATTTCTTCCTATGTCCAGCATCACATTATTATTATTTCCTCTGATCTTCTTTGTTCTTCTTTCACAAAGCGAACGTAGCAGCAGTACCTGGTAGTATACTGTACCTGGTACAGTACCTGGTAGCAGGAGCGAGCGTGTGTTTGGCTGGTCCCTTCTATTGGTTTCCTGAAGATAAGAACACTGTAGTCGTACTACTAGACCAATACTACTATTAGCTACCAGGTACCAGGTAGCTACTAGTAGAGTACGGTAGGTCTAGCTACCTGGTAGCTACTAGTAGTAGTAGCTAGTCTAGAGTGGCTGGCAGGAGTTTTTGATGGATGATGGATTGATGGTTTGATGGCAACGACCATCAAGCTCAAGCTCATATCATAAAATTGAAACAATACTATTTTCTACACCTTTGGTCTTGTTTATTATTCTACAAGTAATAGAAGACTAGCTGGTTAGTTCAATAGCAGGTAGCTTTCCACTATAGTAAGCATTTCAGAAATAATAATAGTAATAATCATAATAATAATAATAATAATAGAACACTTCTAGACCAAACAAAGGACAAATAAATAATCAGAAAAACGACAATAACAAGTGACATAAAAAATGGCAACCCAAGTGATCCGGCAACAAAGACAACAGCAGCAGCAGCAGCAGCAAAAGCAAAAGCAAAAGCAAAAGCAAAAGCAACAACAACAACCAATATATTTTGCTTCTGAAAATCGACAACAACGTAACAATCACTTATTAGTTAACAGCAAAGATCAGATTCATCCGATTGACAGAGATCATTATTCCTTTACAACCACCACCACCACCACCACAAACCCAACAACAGAATCATTCGTGTACAAATCCCAACTACCTTTTCCAATCAAGGCAATACAACGAGATAATGCTGGTAGTAGTATCAGTAGTAGTGGTGGTAATGGTGGTAGTGGTAGCACTGGTGGTACCGACCTTTGTTGTACGAAATCCAGCAACAATAACAGCCCTACAGGAGTAGTTCCACCGAATCATGAAAAAAAGAATTGGTCCCCAATGAAACCAACAACAATACGACATGTGCGAAGCCAGTCAACACCATCGTTGGGGACGGACCAACGACGGACCATCTTTCAATCATTTTGGAAAAAGACAAACAATAATAATGACAACAGTTGTTGTAGTCTCAACGAAGGAATTGGAGGAGGAGATAATGACTCTCTGTCATCGTCCAAATCTAGCCAGAGCAGACGCACGTCTTCTTCTTCTCTTTCACAAGACAACAGTTGCATTATGAGATTTGCTCCTCCGAAACAACACAAATCAACGTTACGAAGTCGTTTCGAAGATTTGTACAAACTACCCGATCATGTGCAACAGCAGTTACCACCTCTGCCATCTCCCTTGAGTCGTATTTGTCGCAATGATGGATGCTTAGCCAGTAAAGGCATGTATCCTCTCACGAGTCCCAAGTCTATTTTGAAAAAGAACAAGTATTGGACCAATACGACGAATCCTACTACTACCACCATTACCACCACCACTACCAGCACCAAAACGACAGCAACGACGAAGCATTCACAGTACGGAATGTCCAACACGCCACCCCCATCTCCACTACTACTACCACCACCGCCGCCACCACCGCCGCCTCCCAATAATAATTCTTCTTCTGATTCTTTGCGAACACAAATGATCATGTCAATTCCCTTTAGCATGACTGATAGCATTCATCATTTCAGTCATCCATCACGAGGCGATGATTATTTGGTTGACCAATCATATCAGCAGTTCGTAGCGGAAGAAGATGCTGCTAGCACATCCTCTACCACGAGCAGTTCCACAGTTTCGTCTCCTTCTGCTGCTGCCAATGCCAATGCCAATGTCCGAAAGGTCCACTTTGATCCTCGTGTGACCATTTCAGAATACGATGATCACTACGATCGCAAATGGTATACGGACGCTGAATTGGATAGATTTAAGTTCGAGACGATTGCGTTGGCGCAACGGTATCTGTTACATCATCCCGAGACAGCGGCCGAGTATTGCAAGGGAACAATAGATCCTGTCACCGGATGCATTCGAAAGCGCACGCTCTATTCACTTCCTATCCTTAATGATGTTTCGTATGAGCATACTGGCAGCGACAATGACGACGACGATGATCAGGAGGAGAAGAAGAATACTGTGTCTGGTCTCCACAATCTGATGGGATCGTCATCTCGCACCTGTGCCACTCAATGCAATTACTACTCGGAATTGACAGAGATGCATGTTCAAAGAATTCTCATTGTCGATCCCAACAGTCTCATTTTGGATCTCTTTCGCAAATCACTAAAACATATCTTTCCCAAAGCCGAAATAACTACCGTACAGACAGGAGAGGAAGCGTTGTACCATGCAAAGCGAGCTTGGTCACAGTCGGTAGCCTCCTCAACATCGTCGACTGCTAGTCCGTGCAGCACAAAAGCAAGAGCTTTTGACATTTGCATTGTAGAGGAGCGGCTGCGAGCTTTGTCGCTGAGGTGCGTTGGTCGCTCGCCGCGTCAACAGCAAATGCTAGGAACGAAAACAAGATCGCTGTCTGATATGACAGAGTATAAATCTGCTGCTACAGCTCCAAGTTCTTTCGCCGTTGGAGCTAATGCGGAATACTTTATGCAAAAGTACCTGTCAGGCTCGGATGTTATTGCAAGGCTCCAAGAATTAGAAGCGGAGTTTTGTCGTCCCGATCGTTGCATACCTGAAGAGGATGACGACGACGAATTTATCAACAGTGAACGTGACTGCGACGATGACGATAACGACAACGATGCTGTATCCGACGAGCCATCAGAACAAATTTGTTGGAAATCGTTGATTATCGGTGTATGCGTTGACCAAAAGCATGACGCCGCCAAACTCTGGCAAAGCGGTTGCGATGTTGTTTGGTCAAAACCACCACCACCGTTGGGTGAAAACATGCGAAACCAACTCGTCTGCCTGCTGGCGAAGAAGCGCGGGCTACCCCTGGGCACTGCATAATGTACTACTAGCACTTATACTAATAGTTATATCATGAATTACAGTTGTTGTATGCAGTATTTACTCCAGAAAAAATGAAGGAATAGATTTCAGTCCAAAAATTATTGTTGGCAGGATTTTATGTGCATAAAACTAGTGCGAAACTAACGGTAGGGTCTACCAGCTATTATTCCATCCAAACAAAAATATTAATGGAGATGAAGGGAATCGAACCCTCGACATCCTGCATGCGAAGCAGGCACTCTACCCCTGAGTTACATCCCCGATATTGACCACGAAGTAGGGTAAGGAACAACCATTGTAGAGAAAATGTAATACATATACATTATCGCAAGTTTATTAGACGTGCATACCAACAATAGAACATCTATCTGCCAGGTACCAGGATGCATTCAAAATGGACAACAGGAATTATCAAAATCGTAACGTATTAGATAGATGCCCCAACTACGGCTTGCTTGAACAAAATGAATGATCAAAGTCGTAACGTATTAAATAGATGCCTCAGGAACGGCTTCGCTTCGGAGGATTTGTTCCAATCCCTCAGGTACAACTTCGTTCTGGTATATTTGCTCCAACGATTGTATCTTTCGAATCAGGTGAACTTTGCCATCATGGTCCAAAAGCACCTCGGGGGCCTCTGGAAAACTGTTGTAGTTTTTAGTACTCATTCCAGAGCAGTACGCTCCGCTTCCATCCATGACAACGATGTCACCAATCTCTGCCTTTCTGAAAGCATACTCCGCAAGCTCTTCGGGCGCACCAGCCTTGGGAGTCATCAAATCCCCACTTTCGCAGCAATGTCCCACAACAACAGCTTCTTCAGTATCAGCCCCCACGTCATCTGACTTTCCACTTCCAGGAAACACGGTGATGGGATGGACGGCTCCGTAAAGGGAGGGCCGAAGGACGTCGGTCATTCCAGAGTCTAGTTTCAAGAAGATGTGGCCGTCTTCTCCGGTCGTAAAGACCTTATCCTGAACAGTACTCACAAGAGCGCCGGCCATGGCTACCAAGTACGTTCCCGGTTCAATTTCCATTTGCAATTCACGTCCATTCTCTTTGGCAAATTTTTGAAAGGCCTCTGCAACAGGCTTTCCAATTTCTTGCAAGTCAGTTGTTGGTTCTCCAGGATTGCGTCCCACCTTGTACCCGCCTCCCAAGTTGCAAGCAGTAACAGTAGGAAATTGTTGGCAGAACGACAAGGTTTTCGTGGCCACCGATTGCCAAATCTGAGGATCACTGCCGGATCCAATGTGTGTATGAATGCGCTCGACCTCGAGGCCATACTTTTCGACAATTGCTGGCACTTCCTTTTCCATCAATTCGAACCAAATACCAAAGGATGAAGAGGGTCCACCTACGTTTGTCTTGGAGAAGGATGTTGTTGACTTCGAAAATCCGCCCGAGCCAACACCAGGATTGACACGGATTCCAACCTTTTGTCCCTTTCCTTGGTAGTGTTTTCCAACTCTCTCAAGCTGCGAGATGGAGCTGCCATGACAACAATAACAACAAAAGAAGAAGAAATCCAATTGTGAGGCCCAGAGGATAGGTAAACGCAGTGTCGTAACTAAAATAAAATAAAAGGGAATCAGGCTTACCATGCATTGATCTTGACGCCCATATCAATAAGTTCGGCAAAATCAGCTGGCAGCTCTTGTGTGCTGAGACTGATGTTCTCAGCAGGAATTCCAGCCGACATGGCCCTTCGAGCTTCGTACCCCGATGAAGCATCAATGTGGATGCCTCTGGAATGGAAATACTTGAGAATGGCAGCATTTGGACAGGCCTTCATGGCATATCGGACGGTTAGTCCGTAGGCATTAGGAAACGCCAGGCATGCATTCGCAGATTCTTCCAATTTGGCCAAGGAGTACGCGTAGACGGGACTGTGACCAGCGCTTTCGATGCAAGCCTTGGCAGTTTCAGGTGTTAAAAACACGGATTGGGCTGGGTTTGCCATTTCGAGTGCCGAAGCAGATGATCCAATAGATCTTGGAGCTGCGAATTTCGAGACTGTGAAGGCGTCGCTTGAAGCAGCGATTAGTGCAAGAAGAAAGAAAGCGCTACGAAATTTCATGATGAATAGAATATACTAAGACTTTTTTTTAATGCCTTGATTCTTCACGAAGAAAATAATAATGATGAATTTGTGAGACTATTGCTGTTGGTAGATGGTACCAGTAGAGTCTGGTCTACTGGTAGACTAGACTACTTCCAATTTATGGCTGGAGATGTTGTTTTTTGTACCAGGTAGAGTACTTCTGTGGCTCTGACTGTCTACGGACGAACAAACGAAACACGCACGAAGATCGCGTCTCACCCCATCCCTGTAATAGTAGACTACTAGTGTGTGTGTTTCGTTCTACCAGGTAAGTACTCGGAGTACCTGGTATGCTGCAGGTGTGGTCCTCGCACGTTTTTTCAGTTCCCGCAATTCTGTTGCATACTGTATGCGGTATTATGTATGATGTACTAGTATGATGGAAGCCCTTCCAGAGACATCCTAATCATGCTTTACGGAAAGAAGAGCTTGCCTACAAACTGCAAATAGTAATACTGATAAAAGGGAGGAGTTTAATATCTGCTATTTTCATACTGTATTCATTTGCGGTTGCCGCCCTGCAATATTTTCAGTCGGAACCATCTTACCAATATCTCAACACAAGTCCAAGCCACACATCGCATTACAACATTACAACATTACAACTCCCCATCACGTTTGAAATATATGTATATCCCAGAAAAAAAAGATTTTCGCTTTCATTTTTAGCCGGAAACGCCGCCAGCTTTATTTTGTAATACTCCATCGGATGTAAGTTTCCATCCATCCGAATGGAAAGAGAACCATATTTAGAGGAAAAGGGACCTTGAAACCAATCTGGAATTGGAAGACAAATCCGAGAACCGCAAAAACATACGAAAGTGTCTCGTCAAATGCCGTTTCTTTGTGATCTTTTTTAATGAGTCCACCGAGCTCAATTCCGTGAGCATAACAAAAATTGCAAAAGGAACGCGCAACCATCAACCCTCCAATCAAAGCAGAGGTGAAAGCAGACTGAACAGATTGGATCCACCAGGCAATCGACATGGCAATACTCTTGGTAATCCACTGTGCAATGTTCAGATTATTGATTCGCGTTTGGATCCGGCAAGTTTTGTTAGAATTATTTTAGCTGACCACAAGATGGGATTTTGCATCGAAAAAAAAAAAGAAAACACAAAAAAAAACCTTACACGTAATACCACAGGAACCCACTTATCGTATTCATTCGGAATGGCAGCTTGCAATGCAGGCGTCAAGAAACGGTCGCAGGGACGATTGAGGAACTCGGCAATCGAAAGGGCCATGTTGATTGTGCGAGCAAATTGCAAGGTAAGGACTGCAGCGACGGCCAACCAAACACGGTAAATGGAATAAATGGCCTTGTCAATCTGACAGAACAATTGTAGTGGTATGGATGGAGGAGTGGATGCATCATTATTTGTTGTTGTTTATTATTGAAGATAGAATAATAGAGAGAGCGCGATGTTGAGTTTTGTGAATACATAAGCCATGGATTTGCAGACAACAGCAAAGCGTTAAAAAAAGACAATCTATGACATCCCATCACGTGCAGAAGAACCTTCCCCGGTACGCACCTTATCGGGATTCATTTTCTTCAATACGAGTAATGTCTTTCGTTGCAAATATTCTTTGGCCGAAGCTTCTGTCACGTCCTTTTTGCCATCCTTGTCTTCATCTTTTTCGTCGTCTTTTTTGGATTCTTCCACGATAATCATGGCCTCATTGGCAAGATCTTTAATGGCCTCGACAACAGTTTTACGACCACCATTTTCGGCAGCTTGGACTGCTGCAAACAGCGTAGGATAAACACCCCCAAAGAAACAGAAAATAAAACCGATGCAAAACTCAATCTGTTTGTTGTAATGTGAGATGAGATGGGGAGTGTTGGCAGGCGAAAAAGAAAATGAAGGACGACTCGTTCGTGTAAGTCATGTGTAAGTACACAACGAAACACGAAACAACAACAATAACAACAAATAAAGGACACCCCCTCATCGTTTCTTCTTAGAAGCATCTAAAAAACAAGACAAGACAAAAAAACTCCCAAATTTCAAAACAAAAAAGTGAAACGTACGAAATTTTGTGGAAGTTTGCCGTAAAGTTCGAATGCCTTGTTTCCATACGTAATCACTATAGGAATCGCAGCTGTCAAGAAGGCTCCCAAAGGCTTGGCAATCTTTTCAATCATTTGAGTAATTCCTTCATTCTTGTTGTCGTTGCTGCCAATGCTACTACTACTGCTGCTGCTGCTTTTTTTCTTATCCGAGTCTACCATGTTCAGTTCGCTTGTTTTATTTCTTTGTTTTGTCTGTTGATTCGTCGATTTTTGTGTTAATTACTTTGGAAAGAATCAAGGGTTCTCTTAAAACCTGCGAAATACCGAGTAAATAAAATAATACTGTAGATAATTGATTTGGCCAGCGAACAAGATCCTTTTGATGATTGTGCTCATAGTTACCAGGTACCAGGTACCAGGTGGGCCTTATAAGATCCCCCCTTTACTCCACCCCCCTCAACTCCACCCCCCCCTTTTACAAGCGCAGCCAACAAGCAACAACAATAACAACAACTTCTGTACTTGCGGGCATCTACTAGTCTACTACTACTCTAGTAGTAGGGCTACTACTAGCTGTCTACTACTAGTAGTAGTAGTAGAGAGTACTGGACTACTGTACTATCGTTGAGAGCCATCGTCAGTGTTTTTAATAAGCTACTCTTTAAAAGTAGCGGCTCCTACAAACTATTTTTTTTCATACAGTAGTAGACTACTTGTTGTTTAAAATCTTCTTCACGAGGAAAATACAATAATCATAGTATAAAATCATGTACTCGACCGTGACAAGAAAATGGGCGTTGCAACAAGTAGTAGTAACGTCCAAATCTGGTAACAATATTATTAGCTGTTGCCGCCGATCTTTGGCTACGATGCGAATAGCCCGTAACAAGACACCTCTGGCACAAAGCATTATTCCAAATCTGCCTCTTGTGGATATTGATGATGATACAACTGCTCCTCCTCCACCCAGAGAAGGTCGTATCCAGCAAAAGATGGATCGCTTTTTGGCAGATCGTAAACCTGTGACGTCGGCTCATGCCGTTGATGCCATTGCGGGCGAAATCTCCACTTTGGATTCGGCCGCTATTGATGCTTCCGGCAATGTATTCCACGGACGTTACGGTGAGTTAGGACCCGTAGCAGATGCTATTCCTTTGGAATATTTGGCCTTGTTACGACCTGCGGCGGAAGGAGCTGCCGGTCTGCGGGCTATCGGTGCTGCTGCTAGTGGTGGTAATGCTGCTGACGGTACCGTCTTGATCTACGGAGCTTCCGAAGCCAATGGATTGGCAGCGGCACAAATGGCATCGGCGAATGGAAAAGCCGTTGTTGGTGTTGTTGGTGGAGAACACTCGGGAAATACTCTCTTCATGGAGTGTGTCAAGGGATTGATTAGCGATCCAGGAACGGCAGTGCCGGATGTGTACGCCTTGTCCAAAAAGAACTTTTTGGATTTGGTTTCCAGCATCTCTTCGGGAGATGAAGGCATCGAAAAGACAACTGCCGAAGAATACTTGGAAGAGTTCAAGGAAAGCTTTTTGCAGTACTGTCTCACCTTTCCTGATAACCTTCCGGCCGCGGTGGATCCAGAAAAACTCAAGTTCTCCGGTATGGACAAGGACCGGGAATTCTTTCAGGAAAACATGGAAGCATTCCTTTCTCAGTATCCTCCAGGTGCTCCTCCGATCGAAAAGGTTTCACTGGACGCTCTCTTTACCAAGGAACAGTACGAAATCTTTCGAAAGCGATTCTGGAGTCAGACCTCCGATGTGATTTCAGGAGACGAGCGCAACTTTTTTTCTCCTCCTCACATTGTCAAGGAACTTGTCGAAAAACCGGAAACACCACCAAAGGTTGATGGAAAGTTTCCGTACAGTTTCTCGATCTTGAACCAGAAGTTTCCCGAAGGATCGGCAGCTCCTGCCGGTGGACCCGTACTGGGTGCGATCATTGCCGTCACTCCAACTCTGGAATCGGCAGCAAAGGCCATTGGTGCAGCCAAGACTCTTCGCGAAAAGGGGGAGGCACTGGCTTTTTTGACGTCGGCAGAAAAATCTGCTTTTGGTGCTGCCAGCTCTGTAGCAGCCGCGGCTCGCAAACATGGAGCTCCTGTCTACGCGATTGGAGGTACGATTCATTCTATATCATTTTTTTATGATGTTGACTGTTTTTCCATTTTTCATCTATTTTTGTTGTTGTTTGGTCAATCATATAAATAATAGTATTACTCACACATTTATGTACACATTTATGTACTGTTTCTTATCGTTTGCTTTCCAGGATCTCTTCCGGGAATTGATACGGTGGAAACCAAGGATGAGGACGTCCAAGCAGCCTTGGCAGCAATGGATATTGCTGAAGATGGTTCTACCAAACTGAACTATTTTGTTCAGAATTACCGTGCCAACGATTTTGCCTTTTATGGTGACTACGCTGTGCACCGGGCCAAGGAACCTTTGGCTGGGCCACGACAAATTATTGTTACCAAGTAAACGAGTTACTAGTAGTAGGCATCATTTTCAAAATACATGTATACACTTTTTTGTTGTGAAATATCCATACAGTAGTTGATATGACTGCCAACTTCGAGGCTTTACTCTCGTGCACTTTGCAAAACTTTTTTCTTGAAAATAAATCATCCCTTTCTGGTCTTGCCAGTCTTCGCTACTTGTGCTTTTGAAGCCTCGTGTTTTCATAGAAGTCGATTCTTGTTGAACGGTAGGTCTTGGGATATCGCCACCTTCTTGATGCTAGGTTTTAATCTCCGGCGGTGTGATAAGCTTCTCCTTACACCTCTCCTGCGCCCCTCTTTCGTTCAAGTGGGCCTACCAGTCCATCATAATATTCATGCTTATTACTACTACTAGCTAGCGTAGGAGTACTAATTTGCAATGTTATCCCCATTCCTAACATTGTGAAAAACCTTACATTTCCATCCTTCGCAAATTAAGGCTTTTTCGAGCAGTGAAATAAATAATAATAATAATGGACGGAGTGAACATCATCCAATCACAAAATCATTTTCAAGTTTCAAGTCCACCAAACTTTTCGAGCTGCGCAAAAGTAAGGGGATTGAAGCCATATCAATACAAGCGCAACCTGTTCAATGGAAGAGTATAAAGGCAAGGACGAAAAATACATGGATGCTCAGGTACCTTGTCAAGTTTGTTACAAGAAATGCAAACCACTACGATGTGCTCGATGTCGTCAAGCTTGGTACTGTTCGAGAGCTTGTCAAAAGAAAGGGTGGAGAGCGGGACATCAAGCTCTCTGTGAAAAATTACAGGCCAATCCTGGCCTTTCGCCCAAACAAGTCATGGCCCAGCATGCCATGCTAGAATTACAGACACTCATGGCCAAGAATTATTCATTGGATACGCTGAGCGCAGAATATCATTTAGCCAAAGATGAATTTGATCGCAAGAACGAAGAAACAGCTGCAAAAGAAGAAGAAGAAGAGAAAAAGGTTGAAAACGAAGCTCGGCTTAAAAATAAAGAGAGGACAGGAGAAAAAAGTTCCAGAGATTCTGAATCGGATCAGCCTTCTGCCGATGAGCCACCCAACAAGCCAATGGCGTCTACGAAAATCGGACCAAAGAAAAAAAAGAAGCTTCCTTGTGAGGATGTCTCGCGAATAGAGGTTTCCAAGAAATTATATTGGGGGTTTTGGATTGAAAATTTAAGGCACATCAACAGTTACCAAATCATGCTTTTTCCTCAAGCTCAGCAGTGGCAAAGCATCGGCTCATTCCAGACGTTGGTCAATCAATTGGAAATGTCCGTGACGGTCAACGAGGACAAACAGTCATCCATTATTTCTCTACGACGAGGTGGAAAACAAGGCAATGGTGGGAATTATCACCCAATACTTTACATTCAACTGCCCGGAAAGGTCAATCCTACTCCAAGTGCCTTCGATATTGAACATGGTCCAAGTGTCATTAGTGATGGCAACGTGAATCAAGGTGACAGCTTGGCTTTGCGATTGCAGTACGAACCATCTTTGGAACAACAGCAGGGATTGGATGATCTAGGAAGCATGTCTTTGTTGGCAACCGAATTAGACGAGACGAGCGCCAATGAGTTACGCTGTAAATTCTGCAAGCTACCCATTCTCAAGGAGGAAGCTACGATCGACCGTGTTGTCCGCATGCCGTCTTCAAACTGGGATGACATTGCCGATTATCTGATTTGCTACAGTGGTGTAAGTACTGGAGGAAGTCTACTTGTGCTACTATTGATTTTGCGTGTTATAATCCCACAAGCAATCATTCCATCCATTTTTCTATCTCACTCACTCTCGCTCGCTCGCTCGCTCGCTCGCTCGTTGACAGCAAGCAACCATAGACTTTTCGTCGGCATCTACTAATGCTGCCCAAACGGGGGCTGTCCTCGTTGATACTAATGCTATTTTGTTGCACCAGGAAGATGCAGGAAGTTCCGTTTGTGTTTTGGCTGTTGAAGGATATGGAGAAAACGATTACGCCAATGGGGTTACGCAAGACTCCTCTAATACTCCAATCAGCCCATTTGCTGCCGCCGCAGCTGAAATGGGAAATGATGCACCGGCCATCGTCCGCGGCCCTCGTCCTTGGCGAGAAACGGTAGGTGGTGGCAGCATCTGTTGCAGTCAGTGCTGTTCTACTTTGGGCTTTGCGTCTTTGTCAACTCCTGATACGTACCGATTCTTGAAGCATCGGCTCGTTACAAAGCAGGAGGATGATACCACAAGTGCCAGTCCAAGATTTGCTCCCGTAATATCTTGCTCGCTATTTGTGGCCCGCGAAATGATTCGGTATGCTGAAACAAAAGCCATTTTTACGTTTGTTGTCGAACGTAACGAACCCGGTGTAAATGGACAACAACTACTTTTGCTCAAACTTCTGAGCTGGGATTCTCAATTTGCAACCAATGATGACGTCTCTTTTTTGGAACACGAAAACAAAAGCAATTTGCTGCAGGCTATCTCTTTTCACAGATCAGCCAAAATTATCTTTGAAGAAACCTGTTTGGCAGACGGAACGCAGGGCAAGAATAGTGAAGAAGATATTTCGAGTTGGGTTTGGGGTGGAGTGGACCTTTGCTGTCTTCCGGACGGGTCTAGTGCGACGAAGTTGCCCATGCGTCATGAAGGAGTGTCCAATACGAAAAACCCTATTGCATCTATTGAAACGACCCAGGAGCAATCTACATCATCTGTCCGTCTTTTATTGGAAACGAACGAGTGGGACGAATTAAGGACATCTTTGCAACTGGGTGGCCAAGTGTTTTCCAAGAAGGTGGTCGAGGCTACCGTAGCAGCCAAGCTTGGACGACGTGACATTCCGGATCGACAAGGCCATGAAGCTTCCATTGGCTTAAGTGTGGTAGCATTGGACTAAGTATGAACTATTTTCAATTTGTACATTGAAAAATCCTTAAAGTAAAATATTTATGCACAAACGATATTTTCTTGAGTCTCCTCTAATCGGCGCACTTGGTCGAAATGCAAAAATTGGGAAAGTCGTGAATTCTCAAATTACTTTTTTCACTCTTTCGTACCAACCATCGGTGCTTGTGTCGTCTTATGGTTTTACTTTTCTTCTGTCACTTCATCCAACACTTCTTTCAATTCTCCACTCTCATGCATGGCAGTAATGATATCACAACCTCCAATAAATTCGCCATTGATATATAATTGCGGAATGGTAGGCCAGTCGCTGTGTACATAAAATAATGCATCAATGAAAGAGAATGTGAGTCACAAAAGCACACACACAACAAAAGTAAAAACATCAAAAACTTACGAAAACTTCTTCACAGCTTCTCGAATGGCAGGATAATCCAGCACGTTAACGCTGCTAAAGTCGGCGCCTTCCCTTTGAAGAATTTTGGCCACAGTAGCGCTAAAGCCGCACAGGGGTATGCTTGGGTTGCCCTTCATGTACAACATGATCTTATTGCCTTCCACGTGACTCTTGACCATGTCGAGGGCTTCATCATCATCTCCCGAAACTTCTTTTTTCTTCGGAGCAAAGTCACTGTGAGAGTCAGACGAAAACAATTGCTTCTTTTGTTGTTGTTGTAGTAGTAGTTGCTGTTGTTGTTGTTGTTGTTGTTTTCGGAGGGATGATTGGTTGGCGGTAGCTACCAAAGGAAAGGTAGTACCGGAGAGGACCGAATACGATCTGACCGCCGTCATAGTGAACAAGGATTTACCAGCCGAAGATCTCAGGGCTACAGATGAAGCGCAAGATAACATAGTGGTTGTTTAGATGGGTCGTATGGAGTTGTATTATTACTACTCGAGTAGTAGATTAAAGATTAAAAAGTATAGCTAAGGGGTAAGAGTAGTAGCAGTAGCTACTACAGTTAGCTAGTGATAATATTATTAGATGCTTTCTTGGTGATTGAAAAGTAAGTTTGATCGATTTTTTGATCTTCTTTGTGATGACGTCATCTTAACCTCAGTCAGTTAAAAAGCGCACACCTACTCTTTCAAAAAGAGCAAAATTATTACTACTAGCTAGTACTACAATCCAATCTCCCAAACTGTGACGACGAAAACACAGGAAACTGGTACGGTAGCGTTCTACTACTAGGACACAAGACACACAACTCTAAACAACCGACTGAAAGCCCAAGCCGCCAGCGAGAGAGAGCACCCATCTATAACCATTAAAGCCGGGAGAAACATCTACGAGTCAGGTTTCGTTGATATATTTAAACAACAGAAACAAAGAGTCAAAAAAGGAACGAGTAGACAAAGAGTTTTATTACAGATTTCAGAGAGATCCTTCTACCACCTTTTAGACACAACCAAATAACACAGACCATGGTGTTTGCACAAGGAAACAACGATAACATTCAAAATGTAGGAGAACCCGCTGGACCTGATGTACGTCAAAAAGTAACTGGAGTGAATGAGTGCCGGTGCAAAGATTGTGCATTACTTATTTTGACTGTACTCAAAATTGTTCTTCCTCGTTTTCAAATAAATACTAATACTAATATACTAATAACCCAACAGCAATGGTTCAAATCACTTCCCATCATTACGCGAGCGTGGTTTGGTGTGACCATGGTCCTTACTCTGACAGGAAATTTTGGGTTCCTCAGTCCTTACTATTATGTTTTTAAGTGGCAAAACATTGTATCGAAATTTGAAGTGTGGCGCGTTGCCACGTGCTTTTGTTATGCGGGAGGGTTCGATTTCAATACCCTCATTGCCATGTACACACTGGTAACATTTTCGAAAAACTATGAAACGGGTGGACCCTTCAATACCGGAGCGGGAGGTACGTACGCAGGGGGGGAAAGAAAGAAAAGGAGGAGTACAATAGACTGGGGAATATTTGGTTCTTTTTTGTTTTTGTTGTTGGTGGTCGTGGAATCATACCAGTACTGGACATGTGACTAACACGATAAGCGATTTTGTTCTTTATTTTGTAACAGGTGGCACAGCAGACTATGCCTTTGCGATGCTGTTTGCCATGGTTGTCATTCTGGCAACGTATCCCCTTCTCATGAGCGTAATTCCACCATTATTTTGTCGCAATTTAGTTTATTTTGTCCTCTATGTCTGGTCCAGACGGCATCCCACAAGTCAGGCCAACATTTGGGGAATACCCATGAAGGCTATGGTACGTGTGATATACTAAAGATTCAGAGAGAGAGAGAAAAAAAACACTTGGAATGACTGTTTTGTAACTATTTTGTTGACACTCCATCTTTTTTGGTTTACCGTACTTTCATGCAGTACCTGCCATTTGCCTATTTAGCGTTGACCGTTTTTATGGGAAATCCATTTTACGACATGTTGCACGGAATTGCTGTGGGACATTTATTTTATTTCATGGCAGATGTCATGCCACAAGTGTACGGAAAAGATTTATTGAGAACGCCACTCTTTTTGATTGATTATTTCGGAGTCGGTGTTTATACTCCTCCGGTGCAGGAGCAAGCTAACAATCCATATCGCGCAGGTGGAGGCGGCGGTAGAGCTGTCGGTGGAAATACACAAGGAAGATCTGGTGGTGGAATTGGAGGTCACAATTGGGGAAGCGGCGGTCAAGTTTTGGGAAGAAATTAGGACTTTGTCTGTAATATTCGTGGATGACCATTTTCAATGCGCAAAAATGAAAAAAGTGATATGATTGATTTCTTACACCTAGCGGAAGCGACAATCTATACAGCAGAAAACCCGGGTGTGGCACAAAACGCAACATAGCCATCACATAGTTCCTTGAGAAGTAATAGGTTGGTAGGCTCCATGAAAAAAAATTTATGATTGCACAATTCTTTTCTTTCCTTACTAATAGAAGCGTTACCTTTTCTTCGCAAACAGTGACATCGCTTGCATCAAGTATACTATCGCCGTGACGAATTGTAGATGCTCTGTATTTTTCGTGAAGTACTAGTAGACAACAACAACATCAAAAATATGCAGCACTCCTCCTGAGGTGATGTACCCACTACTACTGCCTGACCTGAGGTTGTTGTGGTAATAACTTTCTTGCCTTGTAAACCCGCTCCCTAATGCAATTTTGGGCTACACGAGTGAATCACCTGCTGCCTCCTCATGAACGATCTTGTCATCATTCGTTTTCTTTTGCAACTTGCAATTGCCACATGTCATTCTTATTACGAGTATAAGGCTGTCTCCTCCCACTATCTAGCTAGGCCTTCAGTGCACCATAATCTACGCGTAAAAACAAGAACATAAGCGTGAATGATGATGTCTCTTCAAGTAGCTTCGATTGCTCTGACAACATGCCTAGCAATGGCCTTTTCTTCACGCACCCCTTACTACAACAGGATACAAAAAGAAAGCTTTGTCCAGTCGAAACGATCTCGTGTGGTCCTACATTTGGATAACCAAAACGGTGAAGCAAATGCTGATAATCCTCTGGAAGGGATGGAGCTGACCTCGGCTCTATCTCGGATTGATCAAGAATGGCAGATCCAACAGCAAAAGTCGCCTGAAAAATCACGATGGACCAAGTTGGTTTTGCCATCGGAAGAAGACATTGACGACGATACCAAAAATATCAGGGAGGATCCACCCTTGGGCCAGACCAGACAACAATCCGAAGATGACTTTGTCTATCTCCTGGAACCATCCAACGCGTATTCTTCGGCTCCTTCTTGCATGATCGTCTTTGTAGGAGGTGCCGGTCTTGGACAGTTTCCCAACGTGGCCTACTCGGAATTCCTTCTGCGTCTCTCCGACAGGCTGAACGCAGCCATTTTAACGGTTCCCTACACGGTAGGATTGGATCACTTTGAACTCGCCAAGCAAACTGGAGATCGGCTTCGTCGTGCTATTTTGTATTGCCAAGATGATCCCAAGCGACAATATCCCGAATCTTTGCCCACCTTTGCCTTGTCGCATTCACTGGGGTGCAAGCTCCAAACGATTTTCGTAGCCGCCACTTCGCAAGAATATCAGGGCATGGGATTCATCAGTTACAATAACTTTGGATTTGGCCAAACGATTCAAATGGCGCGGTCCTTTGCGGAACAAATCAGAGGCAATTTTGGTGGTGCTTTCGATCGCAACATCATGAGCAGGTCCGAAGAAGCTTTCGACGTGATCTTTGGACTCGCGGAGACTGTTCTCGGTGCTGTTGGATTCGATTTTTCACCCAGTGCACAAGATACCGAACGCCTGATTCGTCTCAAATTTAACGACGATTTGCAAAAGAAAACCAGGCTGTTTGTCTTTGACAATGATGACTTGGACAGTAGCGAACAGTTTGCCCAGAGCTGCGATGGAGTTGGTCCAACCACGAGTGGCTTGCCGGGAACACATCTGACTCCCGTGTATATCAGGCTGGGAATGGATAATTTGCCAGAGGAAACCCAACAATTTAGTGAGTACGCAAAAGAATTCACTGGTGGATACGAGAGTGCTTCGTTCGGAGACGAAGAGACATTGAATAAGCTGGTGGACGAAGTGAGCAATTGGGTGTTAGGAAAAGACCCCTCCAGACCAGCCAGGTGGAAGACAGTGCAGGCGGAAGCTCCAAGGTTGACTGGAATTGATAAAGACTAATTCATTTTTTTGTCACACAAATACACACAAGCCTGTAAACATGAATATAAAAAGCTGAAATCTAACGTATTACCAATCACAACATCCTTTTCCAAATTATAGAGCTAGTTACGCAGAGTCTGCCAATCAATGTTGACTCCATAGTCAACTTTGTGTAAGACTAGACCATGAGCGGGAGCACAAGGAAAAACTCGATTTCCATTGTCGTGACTAGATGGGTCTGACAGCATTCTCTTCAACCTTTCTAGATCAGCTGCACTGTTGTCGCTTAGACCAATGTCGACCAAGGCCCCGACCAAAAATCGAACCATCTTATAGAGGAAGCGATTTCCCGTTATCTTGACTTGATAGTGTGGTGATACAGGCATAAGTCCACGGAAATCGTCTTCTTTTGGCAGTTTTGTAACCGCAATATAGGAGATGGTGCACATACCTTGATCTTTCGAAGCTTGGCGTCGTTTGAGCTTGTCACTTTCTCCCACAGGAGCACCTTGAAAGGCGGAAAAATCGTGAGTCCCTTGAAGGATACTACATGCCTCGTGTACAGCCTCCAGATTGAAATCGTTCTTTGTGTTTGGGGTATTCCACACCCATCTGCGCATGGTAGGATCTGGTACGGTACCAATACCATTGTCGTTAGTGTTCACCGAAAAGGTGTACACGTAGGTTTTTGACACCGCCGACAACGAAGGATGAAATGCAGAATTGGTAAAATTCCCAGCAATCGTTGGAGTGGGAGCAATTCCTACCACACGAATATCGGGTGGTAACATGCGGTTCAACGTGTGAGCCAATTTTGGCAGGTCCATTGGTACGGGCAAGAACACGGATTGATCGGTGGCGTTCCGAGGATGTGGTTTGCGTTTTCCGGGTATTGGGTTTTCCTCCTCCTCTATCGAGCTCGTCATTGCCAACTCCATCAAACCATAAACCAATGTCATCATGGACGTCGCATGGACACCCTTGTCGGTTCTTGAGCATCCTTCGACGACAACACGTTCTGGATCCACATTTCCATAGACCTTGGCAAGGTGATTTCGCAAGACTCCCTCTACAGATCGCACAAAGCCTCTCAGCGTAGGCTCCATTTTGTGTCTCTTTCTGTGATTTTGATTTCTCGGCTTCTTGGAATCCATTTTGAATTCACCAGGTTTGCTATCGTTAGCTGCGCTCCATCCTTTAAAACGACGACCATCGTAGCTTATTTGAAGTAATGCAGAAGTCATTGGTGGACATGATGGCGATGACAATGACAGTTGCTGTGGCTGTGGCTGTGGCGACGATATTTGTCGAGTATTTGTTGATGATCCATCTGACACTTTAAGTGGTGCTGAATATCTCCCATTCCCGTGGAGGCAACTTAAATGGCATCGGCTGGTAAAAAGGCGAAGCTGGGGTAAAAAGCTGGCTGATTTCTTCAACAACAGAGCAATTAGTATTAGATGGACAAACCGACCAGGCTTTTGAAGCTTTGTAAATCTTTTTCTTTGGTCAGATCTTCTCCACAGGTAATCCATGCCTGTTGCAGTCACAAATAATGGTGTTTTGAATAGCATGTATGGGAAAGCCGAGGCCACCATTGCTTTCAATTTTTTTAATTTTTTTCAACTTTTACACGAAATATCATGAAAGAATGAAGGGCATGTAAAATACAGCCCTAACGCTACTGTAGCAGGTAGTAGTGCAGAAGGCTTAAATCCACGTCCACCAAGGCCCCAAATATTATCCCCTGCAGTGTACTGTACCGTACTCCAGTACATATTACTAGCTAGCTACTGTAGTGCCTACTAGTAGACTAGTAGTAGTTCGAAAGAAAAATACTCTAGAAAAATACTCTAGTAACTGTAGCTACTACTAGTAATAGTGGTCATCCAGAGACAAAACAGACAGGCTATCTTTTTCGCTGAACAGCGAATGTTGGCATCCCTACAGCTGGGCATGGACAGACTTCCAGATTTCTCGTAATTTGAGTCCTGTTGTAGGCTTGTTCCAATCATCTGTAGCGGCTGTCAGCCAAAGTGAAATGACACGATACGGATTTTCGTCAGTTTTGACAACCTTGGTCTGCACTGTTCTTGCAAGCATGTTGGGTTGATCCAAGCCCATACCATACGTGTACGTTCCCCCGGTTGGTATATTTGTCGTGGCATACACATTCCACGACGAAGCTCGGTTACTGCTGCTGCTGCTACTGCGTCTACTACTACTACTGCTCCGGCTGTCGATCGTTACGGTGTCCACCGATTCCAAGCGCGTACTCCCTTGCAATGCAGCATTGTCGCGATCGTCGTGCCGAATCAAGAGTTTTGAAATATCTCTGGATAAGGTTTCTGGTGATGAAAACGGCAACGTGGTTTCCTTGCCAATGCCATCTCTACCACCACTACTAATAGTAGCCACCATGTCACATTGCTTCACATTTGCTGCATACTCGACTGGACTGCAAATTTGCTCTTCCACCACAGTCAACACCGCCCCCGTAGAAAAATCAATTGCTGAAAAGAGCTTGCCATCCAATTTCTTCTTTTCGTTGTTCTTGTTGTTTTTGACGATAACATTCCATGATTTGGGTAATGTAAAGACAAATGGTTCAACTGTGTAGGAAATGTCACCGTTGGCAGCAGCAGCAGCAGCAGCAGCAGGAGGGGGAGCAGCAGCAGCAGCAACAGCATTGACTTCCAACGGAAATGAAACGATAGAAATTACTCCTGTTGATAATACTGTTTGCTGACAAAAATCTCGTCGAGTTAACCGAGGTGTCACATAAAGATGAGAACACAAATGACGTAACTCTTTGTTTGCAAGAATAGGTTGTTGTATTTGTAATGATGGCGGTAGCGTGAGCGTCTGAGTTGCAACGAATGAATCGCAAATCTGCAAGATAATGGCAGCACAAAGGAAAAACAAGAGATTTTTCGGGGGAGAAGTCATGCCTTCTTTTCTGTTATCTTCTACTGAAAAGGAAGACTAGAACGAGTACGAGTATGAGTAACAAGATATGATGGATGCTAACAAAAGAGTAGAGGAAGCAATAAGCAATAAGCAAATAAGTGATATTCGTCGTTCGTCGCTCTTCATTAAAGCAGGAGTTAAAAAAAACTACAACAATATGCGGAAAATCGTATGCGGGTCTCATTTGATACGGATGGAATCACTAATAAGTCGTCAACAGATCTTTTCGTATGACAGCAAACCGTGATACCTCCTCGGCCGATGCAAACATTCAGACCTCAGCACTACTACACGCTAGTAGCTGGTAGTAGTACACAATGGTTTCCTTGAGCCGCCTGAAGACCACTTCGTCAAATAGCCACCGCACAAAAGTAAGAACACTTGCAATCTTTGTCCTATTAGCAACCCTTATTGCATTTTATCTTTTATCCCGGCACGAACCTGAGATAGTAATTACTACATCAGAATCATCAGCAAAACACTTGTTGAGAAGCAAAGCCATCATGCCGGTCACAACCTACGAAAAAACGGTCATAAAAGAGGGCAATGGACAAAAGCCCGACAAGGGCCAGTACGTCACAGTTCACTGCACAGGTTATGGAAAGAATCGTGACATGTCGCAAAAGTTTTGGTCAACGAAAGATCCTGGACAAGAACCATTTACGTTTCGCGTTGGAATGGGAGAGGTAATCAAGGCCTGGGACGAATCGGTCATGACTATGAGCATCGGGGAAATCGCCAAAGTTCACGCGAGTCCTGATTATGCCTACGGTGCTAGCGGCTTTCCAGCATGGGGCATCATGCCAAATAGTGAATTATTGTTCGAGATTGAAGTGCTCAAGTACTCCTTCACAGGTTAGGTATCTGTGCATTGCAAAGTGTTGATGAGATCTATGCGACTGAATACAATGAATTCAGTCTGTTGTAATGAGAAATACAGCACAGCACTGAAAAATAGAGAAATTAATATCTGAGTCGTATCTTGTCGCAGAAGTAAAAAGTTAACTCTTCCTTTACTAATAGCTAGTTATTAGTTATACACCTCGAAGAGGATTGCTGTCTGAAATGCGTGCTGCACTCTGGTATGGGCTTCGGGGCAATCGCACAGGATTGGCGACCAAGGAGGTTTCCGAATTGTCGTCTGCTGTCAACCGACATACAACTTGCATCCACTCTTGAAAACGCAAGTGTGATGAAAACTCAAGCGATAGGCGGTCGCGACCACGATGACTGTAGTATTCAAACCAGAACCACAATACCTCGCGAAAGTTTCGCATCACATCCGTGCGATCTCCAATCTGCTGGGAATTGTTAGCTAGAGTATCTCTGCGTGAAATGGAGGCTCTTCTTGCGTACGACGGAGTTTCGCCTTCCAGGTCCAAATATCGCATGGCGTTCATGAAGGCGCGATCAATGTCGCTGTTCGAAGCGTTGTTGGGAGATGGGGCCACGGCTCGACGTTTCGATTCTTTCTCCTCGTCGTTCATTTGGCTAAGCTCGTTGAGTAAAGGAGCCAATTTTCGACGACGATGAGCAAAAATAGTAATTACGACAGCTGTGTTCAGACAGCAAATGTTCTCGTGATTGATGTTGCGCAAGTCCACTACTCCCAATAAATCGCGCAAGAGACGCGCTTGATTGGCGGCCAAGAACCAGGAAAGTCGCTCCATGGTATTTGGCTCAAATGTAGCAGCGGAAAGACTCTCACCCTGTGGCGAAAAGACCCAACCAAAGTGGCCCACGCTATTATTCAAGCCTGGCGAGTGTGTCGGTAGCAACCTCTGGTCCCATGGGAGCACGCCATAAGTCTCTACCAATTCGCTGGTTGGAAACCAATCTGAAGGTCGCTCCAGATCACCACTCTCATCTCCAGCCGTTTTGCTTTCGTCTTCATCGATAGACACGCCCGTAGTGTCCCACCAGGAATGCGTCAAGTAGTAACGTGTCGAAGGACCGTTGTGACTTGACCAATTGGCCTGGCGGTCTCGTACGAGACTCGAATCAAAGTGAAGCGGAATCTGTCGATTGGCAGCAGACAATCGCTCTAGAGTCAACCACAGCGAGCGAATGAAAACATTGGAATCGACTAGATTTGCCGCAGCAACACTCATGAACTTGCGGAAGCCTTCTTCGTCTAGGTTGGATACAAGTAGACCCAATACATCATGGTTGCCCTTGCACAACTCTCCTAAAAGATCAAAAGATGTCTGAAGACTACCGGCACAATGCAAGCGCTCACTTGTGATGTCCTCGACGAGGTGCATCAACAATCCGGATCTTGCGACGAATAGCTGTTCAGCTGGCGATGATCCACGTAGGTATGATTCAATGCAACTGGCAAGCCAAAAGCGATAAGGTGACTCGTCGGACTCACGACCAAATGCCTCCACAATCTTGGACAGAAGTCCTGGTGTCACTGGATAGTAGTCAAACTCGTTGGTACCTTTCATACGGAAAATAAGTGCGCGTTCCGAGTCGCTCAATAATTTGTGCCGACCAGTGTAATTGTCGCAATCCCGATCGCAAAAATTATGAAGCAGTCGAAGGTATTGGACGCAAAGGGCACTTTCAGGTGTACATTCACATCCGGGGCCATGAATGCCGTTGGGTTGCTGCTCTTCGTCGCCACCTTCAGCATTATTATGATCATGTCCGTTATTTGCATGATCGTCCGCGTTGCTACTAGCACTGTTGGCGTTAGTGGCGAGGTCATCGCTGGCATTCGCTGCCGCAGCTTGCTCTCGTTGAGCCGAGTACCAAGGAAGCCTCTGAAACATATCGTCGAGAACTGGAATGACACTTTCTAACATTTCCTGGGCGTCCATCTTTCTTCGGCCTCCCAGAAGTGTACACAATACAAAAAGGACCTCAACTTGGTAAGGACCTAGCAACAGAGCATTGAATTGAAGCGCGTTGGCTGCATCCTTAGGTGTATTGATTGTGGCGCCAGCAGAGAATCGACCTTCGAATCTGCCCTCTCGTCCATCCATGCCAGTTATTCCCAGGCCCATCATTTGGACTCCGCTATCACCACCTCTAGCAACCGTATCAGCAGTGTCGTCTCCACTTCCCGTGAGACGCTGGACAGTCAGCATACCTGCAGCAGTAGCTAATCCTTGAATGTTGGTTCCGTTAACAGAAACGCTCCCTACATTTAAAGGATCGTCGTCGTCATCTTGATCATCGCCACCAAACTCCGCATTGGCATTCCATTCGGTGCCACTCTGTCCTGTAACACCAACTGTTCTTTGTTGGGTGCTACTGCTGTGGCGGTTGTCTCTTCCAGGTCGACCCACCACTACACCAGCCTGTTGAGCAGCACTGATCACGTGAATGATATGGCCCAGCTGATTGGTAACGGGTGCATTGTTGCCGAGTAGAGTGTTAGAGAGATTCTCGAGCATTTCGGCCACCGTGCCCAGTTCACTGATAATACGCTCTGCTTGCGGTCCATCTTGCTCGCCGCTTTCATTCAAAGGAGCGTCTTCCTTTGTCAGCATTTTGCGAGCCAAACTTTCAAGACGATCAATTTCGTCCCAGTTATCAATCTCGTTCAACCCGAGCATCACTAGAGTATCTGCTATGAAAGGAAAGTGTGCCATGACATGATACGGCGAACTTCTTCTCACAGAAGGCGCAAAGTTCATAATACGCAACAGCTTTAGCAAACGAACGGTGAGGTTCGTATCGCCCAAGAGAATGGCTTGGTTCATGTCGACTGTCGAGTCGCGGCCAGCACGGACTGCACGATTGCGTCTCAATTGTAACAATTCTAGTGATTTCAACACGGCAGGACTCTCCAGCAATTGCCGATCCTCGGGCTCAAAAACGAGAAGAGCCAAAATGCGGCAAAAGTGAGCCAGTTGCCGACAGTTAAAACCACCCCACAGTTTGTACAAGTCTGGGACATTTCCTAGGAAAAATGTTGTCACAGGAGCCACCCGCCCGAGTGGAGGAATGTTGGCTGCATTGTCACCCTCTTCCGGTGGAGTTTGTGCTTGTGGTGAATGGGACATGAGACTCAAAATTTCTTCGATTAAGGCGGCAGCACCATCAAAACAAGAATCGTGCGCTAACAGCGTAAAGAGGAACGGCAAAAAATCACCATTCTCCAAGACAATTCCGTTTTCCACCAAGGATGGAATAGCAAAGGTTAATTCTCTCAGGGATGCCAGCACTTCATTCCAGCAGGGTGCCAAGCGCGTCGCTACCAGTCCTTTACTTAAATCTCGAGCATCATATGACGACGCCATTTCCTGTCCGACAAAGGTCTTTTCGTGGAAAATCCGAATCAAGACCTCGACGCCACCAGATTGTACAAAGGCATCGCGCTCCAATCCCACGCGGCCACCGCCAGCATAAAAGGGAGATGTCGAAGGAGGAAGGTTGGGATCATCGATGGTAGCCGGGCGTCCATCAGAACCTGGCATAATCGCTGAGGGGTCTCCAATCAAACGAGGCGCCAATCGGGAAATAATTATTTGCGTTTCTGACCAATCTCCAGCATCAATGGACGCCGACAAAAAGGCAACTTCTGTGGCAATACCTCCGGCTGGCTTGTCCAGTGTTGAAAAGAGCGTCTCGCCTCCAATGGCGCGCAACCTTTGGGAAACAGGAGCCATTGGATAGGGCGTTTTGGAGCGACCGGTGGCCTCTCTCGCCAACAAACTGAGGGCAACATTGGGCCCCGCCTGGGCTCGCTGCTCCTGTTCGGGTTCGATATTGCTCTGAACGCTGCCGAGAATACTGCTACGGCGTCGGTACGAGGGAGCATGAGCATTGGAAGATCTCCGACGATCCACACTTCGATCGACATCCATTGGTCCCCGCCGGCGATTGTAATAATTGGCCATGGTTCCTCCGTGCATTTGCCCTGGTGGTTGGTTGCCGCTCGTTATGAGCGACAGACTTCCGCGTCGGTTACCGGCAGAGCTGCTGGCGCTACTGCGACGCGCATGAGCATGGGTAAAGTCGCCAGCAAAGGTACTGGCCGTGCTACGCCGACGAAATGCCACATCCGAAAAAGCATCTTCACTGGCATCGTCGTCTTCCATTAAACTCAAAATAGGTGCCCTCGACAAGTGTCCCAATACCAAAGCCTCAATGCTCCGTCCCATCCACTCGTGATACTTTGAAGCAGGTGGAAAGAATTCGTACATTTCCTCGTCATCGTAGTCGCTAATACTGGAACCACTGTTCTCGGTACAAGTACTGGATCGACGAAAGGGTGCTGCTGCGTATCCCAGACCACTCCCGTGGTTGTTGCTATTGTTGTTGTTGTTGTTGTTGTTATTGTTGCTGCTGCGTTTGTGCGCGTACCCATGATCATCTTCATCGTCGTAGGCATCTACCATTTCTTCTTCTTCCTCCTCTTCGTCTTCATCATCGTTATTAGCACATCCGTCTTCTCCTTCTTCTTCACACCTGGCATCTGCTTTTAACAAGGGCGGCAGCATTCCATCAGCTGACGCGTCATCATCGTCGTGATCATCGTCGTCGTCGTCGTCGTCATCATCATCATCATATTCCTCGTATTCCTCTTCGTCTTGGGCATCGGCTTCCACAGCTGCAATGACAGGAGGTGGATTGTCGTTGTTGGCAAAGGAGTCGTCAAAGGGAGCGTTCTCGCTGACATCTTCTTCGCCTTCCTCTTCTTGTGCTTCGACGGCTCGAATATCAGCTTCAGTAAAGCTTGTAAGACTCGGATGCTCATCCTGATTACCATTGTTGTTGTTGTTGTTGTTGTTGCCTGTGTTCAAATCGTTGTAAAGTTGGTGGTTGGTAGGCATGGTATTAGTAGTTGTTGTCGTGTTGGTGGTTGCCGTGTATGTGTATTCGTGGTTGTTGTCCTGATCTGTTGTTGTTGTTGTTATTGCTGCAATAATAGAAGTCGAGGTACTACTACTACTACTAGTAGTCGTCGTCGTTGTCGTCGTTGTGGCTGCGGTCTGACGTTGGTTGCTAGTTCTAGTGGTTTCCTGCGATCTCCATGTATCGTCTCTTCGGAAAGCACCCGAATGCGATGAACCCATCCAATCTGACACAGGGAGTTACGTGGATGCCTGTCGGGGAAACGGTTGTGTGTATGTTATGTGTATTCCTTCTTTTTTCCGGTCTTGATCGTTGCTTCCAATAAATACAATTAGCGACTACTCAATCAATTTGATTGACTTTGCTATAACTTGCAACTGCTGCTTGCTTGCAACTCTGCGGTAGCTGTGTGTCTGGTGTCTAGTAGTAGTAGTAGTGATTGCGATCCTACAGAGCAATTCAATCATGCTCTAAATCGAAGTACCGTAAGTGTTCGTGGAGGAAAAAAAGCCTTATTTTTTATGGTCTCTTTTTAAGGGAGTCTTTTCATTGAGAATCGATGCGAGCTCTTTTTTAAAAGCCAGTTGGAATGACTTCACTAAATAAATCTATGGAACTCTATGGACTAGCACTTGCGTTTCTACTACTACAACTACACTATTACTAGCTAGTAGTAGTACTACGACTAGTAGCTACTAGTAGCTACTACTCGTACTAGACTAGCTAGTGCGTAGATACCAGTACTACTACTAGCAAATAGTAGTAGTACCAGGACGTGTTGGAGGTTCTGCGCGAATCTTGATGTAAATAAAAACATGCATTTAATTTATTTTTGCGAACATGACACAACAAAATTCTTCCTTGCACAAACGAATATCCCTTTATTATTATTGTACAGTAACAATCAACCAGCCCAAACATGACAACAATAATACGAATTGCCTCAAAGAGCAAGAGCTTCCAGACTCTCTCTCTAAAAAGAGTGGGAAAGTTACGAACGTATCATCAGCAGCAACAACAACAACAACAAAATTCATTGTTCAAGCCAAACAATTCTTTACTGCACTCCAAAGTTACACCACCAGCACCATCATCGGCATCAGCTGCAGCAACAGCTCTGAGATCGGTCGCGCCCATATTTGGGACTGGTTTGTCCACGTTCACATATACTGCCACTACAAAATGTGAAACGTCTCTCATTGCACTTGCCGATGAAGATCCGTCCGAATCGGAATTTGCTCGCATCTACCAGAGAGCCCTGGCTCCTGCAAAACAGTACGACAAGTCTACCAAACTCCAACGAACCGTCGCCTACTTGAAGAGAGCACTTCGAATGGCATTGAGAGCTCTGAAATTGTTGGTTACGTTGACACCGGTAGTGGCTTTTTATCCTGTAACGTTTCTCTCCAACAAACAACGACAACTAGAATCGGAAGAAGATGCCCACGTTATTGCTTTGTCAGAAAATGATCACACTGTTGATGGACCTATGGGATGGTACCTTAATATGTGTTTGCGCTGTGTCGAACGCAGTGGAGCAGCTGTTATCAAGTTGATGCAGTGGGCGGGATCGCGTCCGGATATGTTTGGTCACTCCTTTTGTTCGGTCTTTTCGCGATTGCAAGATGATACGACACCCCATGCCTGGCGACATACCGAACGTGTCCTACAAGAAGCGTACGGAAAAAATTGGAAGGATCGAATTCAAATTAATAAAGATGAGATTTTGGGTAGTGGATGCATTGGACAGGTATACAAGGGATACGTTAGGCAAGGGAACGATAGAGACAACGAAATGATGCCCGTGGCGGTCAAAGTCATGCACCCAAGCGTAGAAGCCAATATTGATGCCGATCTGGATTTAATGCGCCTTTTTGTGCGAGCAATTCAAAAATTGCCGTGGTCTGTCTTTGGCAATTTAAAATGGCTTAATATGGAAGGGGCAGTAGAAGACTTTGCGGGCATGCTCAAATTGCAGTTGGATTGTCGTGTGGAAGCTGCCCATCTCGAACAATTTAATGAAAACTTTGCAGACTCGAAAAATGTCACATTTCCGAAGGTAAAAGAATTTCTGTTTTCTGCTGGTTCTAGAATTGCTTGTAGTTGACATGTTCCATGCAAGTGGTTGCTTCTCAATCCGAGATAATACTCATTACTTCCATTACTTCCATTCTTACCACAACGCATGTAGTTGGTGGATGGCTTTACGCCCACCAAGGACATTTTAATCGAGACGTTTGGTCAGGGTGTGCCCGTTATCAAATTTGCAAAAGAAAACAAGGAAAACGGAAAGTTGCTCCACGAAATGTGTATCACTGCTATCCAAACCGTATGCAAAATGATCTTTTTGGATAATTTTATGCACGGCGATTTGCACCCTGGAAACGTTCTCATCGATCCAGCTAATCGAAAGTTTGTCTTGTTGGATGTGGGTATTGTTACCACGTACACAGAAGAGGACCATACGCTTCTTGTAGATGTCTTGACCTCCTTTCTTCGAAAACAGGGGCGACAAGCTGGTCGTCTCATGATCGATAGTTCGAATCGTCTGATGAAGGACTCAAATGACCATGCAGTGGATGAGGAACGTTTCATTGACAAGATTGAAGAAATCAACATCAAAGCGTCAACAAAAGGGTATCTGATGGAAAATCTTGGCAGCTACATTACTTTTATTTGCAATGCGGCGGCGAAGCACCACGTGATGCTAAACCAAGCCTTCATTTCGTCAGCACTTGCTGTGAAGATTCAGGAAGGAATTGCTCTGGCTCTTGATCCTTCAGTCAAAGTATACAAAGTGGCTACTCCCATTCTCTATGAAAGCGAACGGCGTCGCGGAGATGTAAAAGATACCGTCATGAAAATGATTGGCCTGGAGAAGTTTTGGCCATTCAAAAAGGAATAGTCCAGCTCATTACTCGAGTACAGAACAACACATAATCTAGCAGCTGTGACAATACCTGTGGACTGCATAGAAGCTACTCAATGCATAATGCTGCCGTAGTTAAAGCAGTCGGAAAAGCTATAGCGGAAATACAAGTATTTAGTAAAAATTAAAGTATTAGCTACTAGTAGTGGATAGGCTCCTGGACTTGGTCCATAAGATTCTCCGTTGAGCCTGGATAATAGTTCTAGTCCAATTTTAATCTCTCCTATTACCCAGCACATTGTCGTCGACAAGAACAAGGCAAACGCACCTACTGTATTATTTATTTAGTATTACTACAGTCTAAATAAATTCGAATAAAAGTTTTTGCGGCGATTTTCCTAGGCTAGTCTAGTTGTGTAGTATCTCCGGAAGCACACAGCTTCTGACTTGAATCCTGTGACCAAAATTGGCGGGAACCAGAAAATAATAATACTACTCCTACTAGACTAGTCTTAGTAGTAATGGTAATAATAATAATATATCGTCTCGTTTTCGTTCTTAATTAACAGTACAGTAGAACAGAACAGCTTGAGCATTTTGTTGTCACAACCTCTGCGTAATACTCATAATGTTTCAAAGATCATTAGCACGACCACAAAGAAAGGTCCATCCTTTGAAACACCAGCTCAAATTGCTTAGTGGGAAAACAAACTACATAGATGACTGGTGAGAGTTCATTGGCAAGTTCGAAGGTCAAATTGACGATATAAAGTTATTTTTCTCACTCCTTATGCCTAATGCCTACCCCGTTCGCTCTCCGCATAATTTCAAGGTTTGCTTCCATTGTAAAATCTGAGCAGTTCTATGACGACCACGCGAATTCAAGTCCAAGGCGATATTTTTACAATGTAGATCTACAAGGCCGACTATTCTTGGAGGAAACATTGCCGAAAAACATTGCAACATCGATAAAAGACAATAGATTTCTTGACTTCTTTTTCAGTAGGGTACGACCGGTGGGACCAAGAGAAGAAGAAATCATGTTAGAGTTTCATATCTCGCGGAATGAATACCCATTTGTATCGCCTTGTGGACAAGAGTTGAACTTTATTCGCCCAGCGGCTACACCTATTGTTTTCCATACCTTCCATAAAGCCAGCAATACATTAGTCTTTGCTGGATCAAAAACACAAGGTTTTCGGATGTCGGATTTAGCTATGTCAGAACAAACTGGACGATTGTACCACAAATGTGATCACCTTGAGAAGACTACCAAGAAGATGCAGCAATTCAATGCATCCGATGATCAATACGCTCTAATCAGGTCGGCTGTGGTGGTAGCGCTTTCGGACCGCATCGGATCACTTTCTGGTGACTGTTTTTCTCAGCAAGATTCTGCGGCGACGAGCAAACTTTCAGGGCTGGCCTACTTTTCAGAAGGTGGCGAGTGTCATCCGATACCGTGGCTTCCCAAAGAACTAGATTTGGGTCCCTGGGCATTACCCTTCTCTGAGGAAGCACCCGATGGCTAGCTGATACGTAGCAATATAACTCGTAATAGACAAATTGAAACTATGTGCTTTCGGGGGGAGCTGACTTTTCTAGATTATATCGCAGCCAGAAAATTAAACATTTCTTTCCTGTAACGCCTCGCCGTCCAAATCATCCTCATCCAAAGCTTCTCCATCCAAGTCCTCGTCGTCAAGCTCTTCGCCATCCAAATCGTCATCGTTAAGTGCTTCACCATCAATGTAATCGTCTGAGTTTTCATTGTTGTCAGCTTTCGAGTCGGCCGCAGCGAAATCGCTCTTTTCCTCTTCATTCAATTTAGGATCCTCCTTGGGGCGGCCGGCCGCTTCTGATGCTGTAACTATTTCTTGTTTTTCCTCATTGTGCTCAATTGTTGTCCAATCCTGCCGCTGCTGCTCCGTAATAACTTTCACCGCATTGGCGTTTACGTCAACTTTCTCAGGCGTGTCTTCCGCTTCCTCGTGAGTATCAATGTCCTCTACTTCCGTCCTGATTTCTCTGCCCTCGAATCGAGCATGAAGTTCATCGAGAAATACTGGATTATACACGGACCAATTCGTCCAAGCAGCAAGGACTGCACTCACTGCAGTTGTGAGCTTATTCCGAGTCATGCGACCTAAAGTACCACTCCCATGCTTTCCTAAGCTGGTAAAGACTTCTGGGGCCATTTCCTCCACAGAATTACGATAGAGAAAGGCATTGCGCACCCCTGGTTGTTGAGAATTGAACAGTACATCAGACAGTACATACAAACGAGCAATGCGAGTCTCGAGAGAGATTTCGGGGTGACTCTTGTCATCTTCCAATAGTGATTCCTTTAGCATTCTAGCGATTTGTTTGGCGGCCCCGCTCTTCTGGTAGCAAAATGCCATTGCTTCGCATATGGCTTCGCGAGAAGCGCACAGCTTCTCTCGAAACAATAGATTGAACTGGGCGATTTCCTCCCGTGTCAATTGAGCTCCACCTTCAGCTGCCCCAGCAAGTCCACCTCGCCGCGCCTGTTCAAGTTGTCGCCCCGTCAAAACTCTACGTCGGCGTTCCTTCTTTTGTTGCTCAATGACGTTTTCACGCATTTTTTGTTCGAGCTCCTCTTGGCGTGCTGCGTGAGCGTCGAGGGCAGGAGGAATCCAAAAATTGCCACCGCGAACCATCATAAAGGGTTCCGTCCTCCACAAATTGAATGAATCCCCTTGACAAAATGCAAATGTTCGCCATCGGTAAAATATGTGCTCTGCGAACATTTTGTCTCGGTCGTCAACTATATTTGGTGGGGAATGGTCAGCAGGTTGGGGAGGCACTGAAAGAAAGGCAAAATCAGGGTTGTTCGCCTCCAACTGCATTAACTTATTCTCCAGGGCTGTTCCGTCCTTGGCTACAAAGGAAGCAACAGTCGAAATAAACTGCGCTCGGGCTGGAGACGATGGGACCTGCACGCGAATGGCACCGCTTTCGTGCTTCTGCTGGTCGTATACCGGAACCGACGAAAAAGGATCGACAAAATTTGTGCCCGCATGAGTCGTTTGCTCTGTCGCACCATCAGTAGATTCAGTTCTTGCTCGCTTCGATTCGTCATTGCGAGCTCCCTCCTCTTGTATGGTAGAGGCGGATCGCTTGCGAATGGGGGCAATGGCAACACCGCCCGTTCCGCGAGTGATAATTTTCTTGACATTCTTACCCCATCTCAACATTATTCGCCGACCAACTCCAAATGGATCACTTTCATCCATCAGCATGGCCTCTTCTGCATCTTCTCGTTTCATAAAGCAGACGAACCCAGTATTCCTGTTACGTCGCCTCTCCTCCTCAGAGCGAGGCCACACTAATGCGTGGAACATGTGTCAGGATGTAAATTGATTTCCGTTGGAATATTTAACCTGCAAGTACCTCTGAGCGATGGTAAACTTACTGATTTTGACAGAAAACAAGTCGCCTGAAAAATGTATCAAGCATAGGGAAAAAGCAAAAGGAAACAACAATACGTAGCGACAGGTTAGAGAATCAGAGCAAATCGTACAACATACAACGCGGCACTGTCGAGCCTGGAGCTGCGCCTCAAGATATTATTTAAAACACCAAAATGCTCACCAAACTGACGAAAGACGTCTGTAACTTCTTCTTCTGTTAAGCTCGGAGAAAGATTGCCTGATTTATAAATGCAGTACGATTCATTCCATGAACAAAAGGTTAGTAGACACTCTAGTAGGAACAATGAATAGAGTACACCATAATAGCATCATTTTACGCTGTCAAAAAAGAAAAAAGAGCTCGGGCATATCCGATCCGATCCGATTGGATTAATTGAAATTCCATCTGAGCGTACCAACAAAAATATTCGTGGTCAAATGTTCTTCCGACGGGTCAACAAAGCTGCCTTTTTTCTCGGGAACAAAGTTGCGATGATTGTCCGGAATCAGGACGGGTCGCTTTGCCTTTTCCTGTTCAAGCTCCAACAATAACGCATCCATTTTGGCCTTGCGTGAGTCACTGCCAGCTACATGGTGGCGTTTATTTGATGATGTCACGGATACTGGTAGCTTGGCGGGCGAGGCTGCTGCTGCTGCTGCCTTTTTGCCAACATCCGTCTCCGTTGGACACGAGGAAGCAGCCGCATTCGCATCTCTCGTGCTATTACTGCTGCTGCTGCTGCTGTCCTTTTTCTTTTTCTTATTCTTTTGGGCGAGCTTAGAAAATGCATCTTCTTCATCGGACGAGGATTCCTCATCGCTTGGGGCTTTTCTCCGCTGTCTTGTCATCTTCTCTGCGCATAATATTTCATATTATTATTATTTTCCCTTAGGTTAATCTCCAATTATTACAGTACAGCTTTGTTTCTTTGCTCGGTTGCAAAGCGGTTTTGCCCATTGCCGAAAGAGGCTACAAACCCGTCCAATTAAATATTTTTTCTAGGACTTTAAAAAGCTCATGATGCAAAAGCAAGGTACTGTACGTAACCTGCGATCAAGCCTACCAGGGGTAGCACTAGACTACTGTAGTAGGGAGACAGCAAAGAGTCGCAATCCCGGAAGAAAATGTAGCAGCCCTTGGGAGCATTGGAGCCTTTGAAACTACTCTGTTCTCGAAAGAAGCCAAATAATATACAGAACAACGGAAGAATACAGTGAGTACTGCTAAAGCCGGCGCGAGCCAGTGCTCCAGCTCTAGCGTCATCACTGAACCAACAACGAGCTTGAAAACTATGCTACACGCGGTATGTGCCTAATAAACGCCTCTGAATAGTGAAAGCAGGAAATAAAGAGCTGGGACTCATAGCTTCTGGCAATCGATGAATGAAAGTTTTCTCATTGAACAATCAAGGTTCGCCATTACAAGAAGTCTCTAATAGCAATGCAGAAGAAGAAAAAGAAGAAGTAAAATATTGGCTGACCTTATTCACCAGCCAGCCGCGCACCTTTACAGAGAGAACGAACCAATAGCTCTGAATAATGAAGCCAACAAAAAGATGTTTACGTACGGATTAAAATTATTCACTTTGATATGGTCTGACAGAAACTGTACTTTCTTGTGGGTGATATGGTGTGTACTTTTATATTTCTAAAAACCAATGAAATACCTCATCTTACAATAGCTAGCTCTTCCATAAATCAATGGTTGTAGAAGATGATGTAAGCTTTTCTTCTTCGTTAATTCTCTCGCAAAAATATTCATTTTCTTCCACAACATTGGGTTTACTGTGAATTGATTGTGATTTTGTGATTTGATATTATTATTTACTCTTCATCGACGACTCACACATTGGCAAGATTCGTTTACCATCCATCGTCGGCTTCCTCTGCAATTCGTTTCAATTCTTCTTCTGACATTTCCCATTCTGTGATGCCGGTGGCTCCGGACTCCTTCAAGGCCGATTCCAATTGACTGGTGAGGGATCCCAAATCGGCAACAGAACTAACTTCGACGTCTTCTAGCAACCCTCCAGCAATTTTGGTGCTCATATCGTCGGACAGACCACCACCACGCTCTTTGGCACGTTCTCCTTGTGATTCCGTGAAAGCAACAAGACCAATTCCAACTGCCAGACCAGCAAAGGCAACTCCGGCTCCCATAATGACATTTTCTGTTATTTTAAAAAATAGAGACAGAGAAAGAGAGAGAGAGATTCACCGTGTGAGATACTACGTTTTCGAAAACTTTGAATCCATTTTCCAGCCTCAACCAGCAACATTTTCTCATTCAATTTAATTTAAGTTTCTTTTTCCACTTATCCATCAATAATAATGCAATAATAGTGCAATACGACCATACTGGATACTGGATTGATTGATTGATTGATTGATCGATCACTTACGGTCTACCATGTTCAGAGATGTTGTTGCTGGTCGAGTAGTGCATCCATAATCCGAGGTTGATGGTTGTACAATGGCAAAACCAGTCGTTCCCGAAATAATGAGTCCGAAAAGAGCAAGGCTACTAAAAAGTAGTGATCTTAGCTGCTGCTGCACCATTCTTTTTCTTTTGAAAACCAGTAGTAGTACTGTGCAGAGAGTAGAGTAATGGTTTTTGCCTTTTTTGTTAGATACTGTAAGTTGTCTTTGTTGACTTTTTATTATGATATTTCGGACAACAACGAACTACCAGGTACACGTACTGAGATCAATCGAGCAAATACTTAACAAAGTAGATTAAGGATGAATCATTGATTATTTTGCACTCGTATTGGCTGGTGTTGCTATGGACACAGGGATGATGACTTACTTGGTATCTTTGGTGGTAATTCGACCATCGCCTGACGTCATAGTGGCACAAGCAAAATACGTCCACCCAAGCATGGTATTTCCTTGATTTTTTTTCGCTGGGTTCCCATTCGCAAAAAAGAGCACACAACACAGCACACACATGCAGACAGCAAGCAAGGTTCGATCCTCACGCACTTCTTCACACCATTCAATCCAATTCCATCCAAAAGCAAAAGGAAACCCAAAATTATTTATTTGGCTTGTACTGTACTTTTCTCGGCATTGGTTTCTTAGTATCTCCTACTTCCCACCCAAAATTTCCAAACAAACAGCGTACTCGACTAGCTAGTAGTAGTAGTGTTAGCTTCATAGCAAACCTAGAAGGGCTCCTACTAAGGAGTAGAGCTCCGGTAGTTCAAGGACTGCAAATCATGCCACGAAAGAAACGGAAACACAACGATGACAATAGCGATGACGATGATGAAGAGTATCGTGAGAGCAATGATAATAATAGTTCCAATGATGATGATGATGATGATGATTACAACGACGGCAACGACGACGACGACGATGATGATGATGATGAGGACTTTGTAGAAGAGCCCAAGCCCAAACGAAAACCAAAATCAGCCAGGAAAGTACCAGCTTCAGTTACTGCACCAGTTGTCGGCTCAGCAATAACAGCAACTACTACGACGAGTACTACTACTACTACTACCGCTAGTAGTACTGCTGCTGCTGTTGTTGCCTCGTGGACACCATCGGATGCTGCATCCAGACGACGACAGCGCAGCCGAAAATCGCAAAGAAAAAGGGAAGATGATAATTTAAGCGATGACGAATATGACAATCCTTCGCAAGAAAGACTTACAATGAATGGAGGCTATGCTCACACCTTGTCCTCGAAGTTACGGATCTCCAGAGCCAATAGGGGAAAAGCACCGTGGAATAAGGTACAGTTGTGAATTTTGTGTGTGTGTGTGTCATGATGATGATGATGATGATGTCCAAACTACTGCATTGCACACTGACACCTTTTTTTTTTAAATGATCATCCATCCATTCACATTAGGGCGGCAATCGAAGTGCAGCAGACAGAGCCAAAATATCAGAAGGAGTTCGTGCTAGGAACCGAGCTATTCTTCTGGAAAAATTAGAAAAGCTAGGAATGACCGAAGAAGAATGGGATGCTAAGAAACGACAAATCAAATACCTTCGGGAACGGCTTCGGAGGGCAAAAATCAAAAACGAAAAAAAACTACAAAGTGAGACACAAAAACTAATAGATGATGTAGTAGCCGAAACCACAGTATCAGATGAAACGGGGGGACCAAAGAAGAAAGCAGCGGCAGCGGCAGCGGCAGCGGCAACTAAACCAGTTGAAAAAGTTAACAAATACGCTCAAAAGTTGGTCATGGCCAAAGTAAAAATCAAAAAACAAGAACCAGAAAACGACGGCGCCACAACAAAGACCACAAACAAACCACAGGATGACAACAAAGCAAAAGGCTCTCGTCGAGCTGTTTCCACCAAACTTGCCTTGCCAAAGGACAATTTACCAGAGATTTTTGCCAGAGATTTCAATTGGAAATATCACACGTTTGACTCGTCAGAATCAGACTCACCGTATGACTCGACTTGCCCGAACGGTGGTCCTGGAGGACTCATTTGTTGCGAGATCTGTACCAAGAATTATTCCAGCTTTATGAGCATCACGTCCAAAGAATTGGAAGAACAAAAGATACGAAAGCTTAACAACGAAGTCGAAGAGCTCCTAACGATTCTAACGAGCGCCAGAACCAAACTGAACACTGCTGTTCGTGCGGCCAGAGGACAACCAACAAGAGGACAACCAATAATGAGAAAGTATGCCAACGAAAAATCTTCAAACACTGCACAAAATGGCACGACTGTGAATCAGGAAAAACCAGCTACCAAAAAGAAGCCGCCAAATACGGAACCAAAGGCAACACAACCATCGGAGACGGAGCTCTTTCCTTCTCTTCCAGAGTTGAAATTTGAGGCACTTGGGGATGGTCAATCCTCTTTTCCGTCGATCACTGTCGATGTCGCTCAACTACCACCCATGGAGACCTTTGACATTGGAAAAGATGCCATGTCATCTACTACGAAATCAGTAGCTGTGTAGTCATTCAGGCCAACCCGATGATGTAATACGAAAGGCTTCGTTTCTTTGTTGAGTAGGAAGTAATGAAATACTTCCTCCTTCTTGTGAAGGCTGAAAATTCTATAGTCATATCGTTCTCGTTTTGCAATTGGCTTTCTTGATAAGGTTTACATTAGCGCGTCCATTCAAATTGCGTGGATTCGTGGGATTGTGTGAAAGATGATCATTGTTGTATACCGTAGTAAGCAAACATTGAGGTCTCATTACATGACGATTCCCATAAAGGCCCCACCAGCAAACCCGAAGGCTGCCATGCGTTCTTTTCTGAGAGCTGTTCGTACACCTTTCCGGAATTTGTCAGCCTCTCTCAAAACTCGGTTCTTTGCTGATTTTACATTCTCCACATTGTCATTGACAAAATCTGGCATATCTTCCATAAGACCTGATGCCGATAGCACTTCCGTACTAGTGATATGATGTGTGGCAAACAAAAAAGGTGGTTTGTAACGATACAGTGTTTCTCCGTACGTTGAAAATTGAAAACATGTTTTGTCGTACAACCACCAAAGTAAACGAACTTACGCAATAAATGTAGCCCCTGCAACCTTCGCGGCTCCAATAAATGTTTTCAGGGCTACCCGACTTCCAATAAACCCGCCAACACCAGCGACACCAAATTTGCCTATCGGTGGCAGTTCCTCATATTTGGCTTTCAATTCAGCTAGAGGTCTCTTGGATTTCTTTCGGATATCTGCATCATCTATTTGGGCGTTAACTGATGCCAGTGCTATGAGAAGAAGAAGGAGAAGAATGCGGCGAAACATGGTATCGTTGCTTTTGCTGAATCTATTGTTGGCTTTCCCTCGAATGATGTTTGTTGTCATCGATCGTTTACTCAAAAATATTGCGTAGTAGTACTACTACCGGCGTACCGTACGACTACAAACACCATGAAGAAGAAAAGCAAACTTTGAAAATCTCACTGTTTGCGATAGTGTTACACGTGGAGATGAGAAATTCCCGCGGGATTGACAAGAGGCTACTACTGTACTTACTTGTAGCTAGTAGCTACTGTAGTAGTCTAGTCTGCTACCTTGGCCTTTTAAAAGCTATCAAAAGAGCATTTTTCGCAGATTGCAGCCAAATGAATCTAGTAGACTAGTATTAGTAGTACTGTAGTACTGGTATTATTCGATCAAATGGAACTTTTTTTTCTTTGTTCGCTTTCGTTTGGGAGGCAGCTCCTTGGACTCTCCCACTTGAGCAAGCAATGACGCTAGTGCCGACCTCCCTTGGCCGGACACAGCACTTGCTGCAACAGACCCTTCCTCGTCGCCCAGGCTTGCTGGTTCTCCATTTACTTGGGCCAACAAATTTCCAATAGCCGCTCCATCTACTCCTATTGTACTTTCTGTTGTGGACTGCGCATCAATCTCTGGTTGCGTGGTTTTCTTTGCAGGCTGCCTTGGCTTTCTTACTGCGCTATTGTTTCTCGTTCCTAGTGCCCTTTTCCTTGTTGGTAGCGCTCGTTTTTGCCCAGACTGTGTTTTGCTGACATCTAGTAGTAGGTTCTGAATGGCAGCCTGTCCTTGACCTACAGAGCTCTCCGTAATTGACTGATCGTCCATTTCCGTTGATTTTCTCTTTGTTGATACTTGCTGAGGCTTTGACTGTGGTTTCTTGATTTGCGTAAGAAGCTTGTAAATGGCTGACTGCCCTTGACCTACAGAGCTCTCTGCAATAGACTGGCTCTCTACAATTGATTGGTCATCAATCTGACTTGCTATAGTAGCTTTTAGCGGTGGCTTGTTAGTGTCCTTCTGGTTCTTCTTGAATTCTGTTTGTGTTGCTCTCCTTCTGCTAGGCTGTGGGTTTTTCAAACAAGATTTTCGTTTGTGCCGTTCCTTTCTTGCTTCTGTAGCCAAATGATCATTAGTTGCTTGACGTTCACCGTCTGAGCCTTCGACTTCCGAGTGATCATTATTCTCAACAGCTGTGGTGAGCTCCATCAGTGAGTTATCTCCATTTGCTTTCTTGCTTCTCTTTTTTGGTTGCTTCTGGTTGACTTGAGTCAAGAGATCGTGAATTGCTGCATGGCCTTGACCCACAGAACTTCCCGAAACAGAGTAGTCATCTTTTTCTCTAGCTACCTCACTAGCTGGACGCCCAGACGCTTCAGAATTTGCTATTAGTTCACTTGGCTTGTTTGCCTGGTCTCCTTGTCTCAGTGTTGGTTTTCTCCATGCTGACGTTCTCTTCCCCGTTGCCTTCACTTGACCAACTTTAGTAAGTAGATTTCGTATTGCTTGTCCTCCTTGGCCAACAGAACTCTCTGCTATTGATTTGTCATCAAACTCATATACAGCTGCTTTGCGGCTCGAATCAGACTTGAAAGAGTCTGTGCCATTTCCGTGCAAAGAGGCGTTTGTCTTTACAAGGCCTAGAAGATTTTTGAGGGCCTTCTTACCGTGGCCTGTTTGGCTGCTGGCGCATGATTGTTCTTCTTCTCTGAATTCGCTTGGCTCTGTCGGTTGCTGCTGCGAGTGCAGACCATCTTGCCTTCTCTGTATTGTCGCTGTACGATTGGTATTCGTTTTCGCACTCCTCTGCTTTACATTCGACAGTAACGCTGCAAGTGCTTTCTGACCAACCAATGACACGGCATCATCCTCGATGTCCGATGTAGACAGATCACTGTCAGAATCAGCACCACCCATGACATTGTTGCCATTACTGTCGTCTGCATCTGCATCATCGTCGTTTTCCATTAGAAGGAAATCACTCTCAAGTCGCGAAACCTTCCTCCCGGCACTAGCTCCATCGTCTATTTTCGTATTAGATCTCCCAACTCTTGCCAACAAATGTCGCAATGCGATGCCTCCGTGGCCAGCAACCGTACTCGGTGCCATGGACACCCCACCAATTCCAATAGACGACATATCGTCGTGTTTTTCTTCCTGTTCTCGAGATTTGTTGCACACAGCAGCGACACTTTCGTCGACGTTTGACGGAAGAAAGATCGGTTGATCGCGATCGAAGATGTGTTCCAAGGCCGTTTGAATGCCCTGTTGTAGAGTTTCTGGCAACTCGTTAGGTAGCACTAGTTCATAAGACGTATCTTGCTGCACAACACTGCTTGGGACAGGCAGATTCCCATTTTCTTTTTTATCTGTTGTAAGGTTGCTTGCACTACTCGCGGAATCTATCTCTTCCCAGGTCACTCTTCGTCGACTTCGGAGCTGTCGTCTCGTCGTGGGGTCTTTTAGAATCTTTGTTTGTTCTGTATTGGGTCTTGGTGACTGTGACTTTTCCGAAGGTTTTCCCAAAGATTCAGTCAGCATCTTCGCCACGCCAGAATCACTTGAATGGAGCACAGGAGCCAGAGTATCCTGAACTTTCTTAATCTTTTGCTTGGAAATATCTGTGGGGATGCGCAAGGCTCGCAATCCTGTCTCATATCCCTGTAAATGAGCAAGAATAGAGTCCGATAGATCTGCTATATTCTCTTCGTGATTGCAGTCGGTTGAATTGAACTTCAGTAATTCCGAAATTTCGTCTTTCGACAATCGACCATTCTGTTGGAGCGTTCGTTTCCTTTCCGTCATCGCTTGTTGCTGTGCAGGAGTAGGTTTGATGCAAGGGTACGGATAATCCGCATGACCTGCGAGACCTTCAACACTGCACGGACCATCGTATTCACAATAATCCATATTGGAAGGCAACAAAAGTCTATCGATAATTTGAACAGCGTCCGTGGCCATTCCACAGCAACAACATGACCAACAGCAGCAGCAGCAGTTATTAATTGTTGTCGTGTGCGGTGATGTGGTGGCTGCTGCTGCTGTTGTTCCAGTATAGTAATGGGTATCATTATGATGATGATGATTATTTGTCATCATCATCATTTTCTTCGTTAGTTGTTCCTTCTTACAAGTCATTAACATTGTTTGACATTCGGCTTGCAACCACAAGGCTTCCTCTTTCAATTGGATCAAGCGAGCATAATTCCTCCGACTGACACGAATGGGAGTACGAAACGATCGTCGAAATAAGAGTTTCGGATTCTCGTCCGAATATAACCCCATAGTACAAAGCTCTAATTTTTCTTGATCTGTGGTGGGACATCGTGGCAGTGGATTGGTTTCGTACAGTGCATACAAACAAAAGACCGCGTACGCCTTTTGATTCAATAAGAATATTTTGGAGTTCTTGTCGTCGTCGTCGTCGCCGCCGTCCTGCTGATGTGTGGTACGAGTGGCAGTTGCAGTAGTTGTAGTATTGGTAGTAGTAGTAGTAGTAGTAGTATTGGGCCAACAGTAGGCTTGTTCCAGCATTGAAAAACACGCTGCATAAATAAGCTGCGAGTACTGTCCTGGATTGACTCGGTGTGGTGCTAATCGTGTATGGAGGAGAGCTACTTTGGCTTCCGCAAACGTCGTTTGAAAGATGGAAAAGACAGTTCCTTTGACATCGTGTTGTTGATGTTGTTGTTGTTGTTGTTGTTGTTGTTGTTGTTGTTGTTGT
>Ga0100391_1000525_pt1 | contig 44923 bp, 27 predicted proteins | sample CryGeymeta201515_FD_81541 | JGI IMG/M metagenome (GOLD analysis project Ga0100391, IMG submission 81541) | Groundwater microbial communities from Crystal Geyser aquifers in Utah, USA - Crystal Geyser metaG 2015-15 | ecosystem: Environmental > Aquatic > Deep subsurface > Groundwater | place: USA... | reverse complement strand
GAGCCCTGTCATTGATGAGCTTTTGTTGGTCTCTGGTATTACCAAAGACTGTGTTGTTGCACTGATGGGGCTGTCATTGTGGGCAATACTGTCTTCAGAGTGGTTTGCACTATCCATTGATTGGCTTTTGATGGTCTCTGGCTTTACCAAAGACTGTGTGGCTGCACTAATGGGGCTGTCATTTTGGGCAATACTATCTTCAGAGTGGTTAGCACTAGCAATTGGCAATTCAGAAATGCTAAATTTGTTTTGAAGAAATGCTTCTTCACCAGTGTTTGGGGAAGGCCGTTGACCAATTTTAGGACCTGAAGATGAGTTACTATTGCTAGCATTTTCTGATCTGGCTAGAGAAAAAGAATCTTTCTCGTTTGGGCTTCCAATACTCTTGCTTTGATCAAGCTCTTGTGCAAAGAGCCCTGTCATTGATGAGCTTTTGTTGGTCTCTGGTATTACCAAAGACTGTGTTGTTGCACTGATGGGGCTGTCATTGTGGGCAATACTGTCTTCAGAGTGGCTTGCACTATCCATTGATTGGCTTTTGTTGGTCTCTGGCTTTACCAAAGACTGTGTGGCTGCACTAATGGGGCTGTCATTGTGGGCAATACTGTCTTCAGAGTGGTTAGCACTATCAATTGGCAATTCAGAAATGCTAAATTTGTTTTGAAGAAGTGCTTCTTTGCCAGTGATTGGTGAAGGCCATTGACCAACTTTAGGACTTGATTGGCTGTTGTTGGTCTCTGGTACTACCAAAGACTGCATGGTTGCACTGATTGGGCTGCCATTCTGGGCAAAACTGTCTTCACAGTTGTTTGCACTATCAACTGGCAATTCAAAACTACTGGATTTGTTTTGAGGAATTGCTTCTTCACCAGTGCTGGGAGAAGGCCTTAGCTTAGCAAGAGAGGATACATCATCTGATGCTATTGTGGATTGATCAATACACCCAAAACCTCCTCCAAACACTTCTGTAGGTGCACTTGTGTGCTCAATTTCATCCACAGTTGCACCAGCTAAAGATCCACCAGTGTCAGGACAAGACCTGACACTTGACCTGACTCTTTGATGATTGTTTGGATGTATGATTTTGTAGATGGCACCATTATGAGTCTCAGAGCTATTGTTTTTGTTGCCAGTGAGCACCGGGACGGACTCAGTGGCACCTAAACTATCAACTTGCGGTGCTACATGCTCTTGACCTTGTTCTGTTTTTCCTGTTATCGCAGATGGTGCCTGCAAGGTCTCGTTTGGATCTTCGCCATCCTCATCTACATCAGATGGAATATTCAGGACAGTTGATCTTGCCTCAGACTTTGTTGTCAGCATAGAATTCTTGCGTAGATTCTCAGGATCATATGTATCTTTGCTCTCCAAAATAGAATTTTGCTTGAGATCAAAAGTGTCCTTGCTTTCAAGCAAAGAGTTTTTCCTGAAGTCAAAAGTGTCCTGATGCTCAAGCATGGAGTTTCTTACAGTGTCCTTGCTCTCCAAAAGTGAATTCTTTCTAAAATCGTAGGAATAGGCGCCATGAACTTGTGATATCATTGTGGATGATGTAAGGATGTTTTGAGCACTGACAGATTGGTAATTGTCCATAGATTCACTTTGAATCCCCTCTGATGAAGCTGTAACGCCAATAGCTGGACAGAGAAGGATAGAAGAATCATTGGTCCTTGTTTCCTCTACACCAAATGTTTGCAAAGAAGATTGTTGTTTACTGATACCAGAAAGATGACTCACTAATGGCTGAGATCCGAAAGACCCAGAGCTAGCGTAGACTGCCAAGCCTGTAGTATATTCGTTGCTGTTTTCTTCATCACTTTTACTGGCTACAGCTTCAAGTTCATCTAATAGCTCTTTTTCTTGAAGGTCGTGATCTGGTAGAAGTGGAGTGCTTTTCTGCTGCAATGACTCGGACTCTTCTTCCGGTTTCTGTAGAGCTAATTGAGATTGCTGTAATTGGACTGCCTCCATGACTTCACTAACAACAGACTCTGTTTCCTGGAAAGCAGAATGTATGCTAGCGTCTGCGTGCTGTTTGGGCGCATTCCCCTCAAAAGTTGTTACAGATGCTTGTGAATTGCAAGTCTTTACATGACTGACTAGTTGTTGAGATGCAAAAGACCCTGAGCTAGCATCAAACCGAGATTCTGCAATGATACTGCCTTCTGATTGATCAAATGTCATCTTTCGTTGAGGATCATGATAAACTGTACTCGTTTTTTGCAGCACCAATGTATCTGCCATGAGTTGATTAGTGTTTTCTATGCTCCTTATTACACTTTCTGTTTCCTGAAAAACAGCTTGGGCCCTTGAATGTGCATCTGAATTGAACATTTGCTGGAATTGCTCTCCATATTCACCAGTGGAGTTGGTCTGAACTGAACCACTGGTATCAGCTTTATGCTCAATACTAGACTGCAAATCATCGTCACTGATAGTTTCCTTTGATCCATCTGATGGCGGCACAAGTATTTCTTTACTATCAGGCTCAGAATGGAAAGCATCAGATGAATCATCTGAAACAGATGAGCCACTTTTGTCCAAAACATCTTTTGATACTGCTCTCTGGACCTCAATACAATCATTGTCCAATGCAATTACATCACAAACTTTGGAACTGGAATTCTCTGATAATGATTCCATTTGATCAACACAACCTTTTGCATCATAATCTATGATGGTTCCATGAGGCCGATCTTGCTCATAACTGTAACGTCTGACACAAAAAGTGTTGAGATTATCAGCGTTTGCCTCGCCAATTGACTGTGACGGGTTAAAATTGTCTCCCTTGCTTTGATTCTGTCCAAGAAATGAGTGCTCAGTTTTTCTTAGCTTGTTCTTGAACCTTATCATATTAGTATTTTCTGGCATGGACTCTGTATCATATGACAGCACTTTCTGAATTGGTCTCTCTGTAACTTGTTCAATTGAATGACAAGAAATATCTGCGCTTGCACTTGTCTGATCACTGACTAATGGTTGGGAATCAATTGATCTTGACGATGCTTTCTTTTCTGGCCGTGCAGATTCCTTGGATTCTAATGTTGGCAAATCAGTGTTGCTTCCTGAATCTGGATTGAACAGATGCTGGAATCTTTCTCCATATTCACCAGTGAAGTTAGTCTGCAATGATCCAGTGGTACCAGCTTGGTTCTGAATGCTAGAATGCAAATCATTATCACTGATAATTTCCCTTGATCTATCTGATTGCTGCACAATTTTTGGTTTACCAGCAGACTCAGAATAGAAATCACCAGATGCATCAGCTGAAATAGATGTGTCACTTTTGTCCAAAACATGTTTGGATACTGCTCTTTGGATCTCAATACAACCATTTTCTGATGCCGACACAATGCAAGTTTTGTAACTAGAGTTCTTTGAAGGTGATTCATCTTGATCCAAGACAGCATTTTCAATACAATCTTGCTTCTTATCTGATGAATTTCTTAGTGATTGCCCATGATATAAGATGGACCCTTGAAGTCCGTCCGGATCACTACTAACAAACACAGGCTTACCGTCAATTTTTTCATCACTGTTCTTGACACCATCAGCTTTGGCTCCGCCAATACCCATGGCATTTTTATTGCTTTTATTGTTCCTTTCTAGATGCTTCTCATGATTGAAGACATACCCTTGAGTCTCCTCTGGATCGCTTCTAACTGCATCTAGGTTGTGATCATTCTTTTTCATTAAATTCACAACATCGCTAGATTGTGTTTCTCTTTTTGGATGTTCAATTCCAGTATAGCCCTCTTCATTGCTTTCAATCTGCCTTAGTGGCGGCTGCTCAATTTTCTGGTCACCTTTGGCTGGGAGCGGCTTTTGTAGGTTATGGTTGCAATCTACGCTGTCATCATTTTCCACGAGAAGTAATCTATTCCTTTCAATTTCTGTAATGCCATCAGGCTCAAGACCACTTCTTTCTCTTTTTGCAGACGCCCTGATTGCTGCAACTACTTCCGTTTTGTGCTTGGAATTCATTCCAGCAGAAATGCATTTGCTTTCTTGAATATTAGACGTTTCTTTGTGAGATTTTGCCAAATTTGCTATTTGTTTTAAACGATGAAGGAATGCTTCCGGCGAGGGTTTTGGTCGGTGTTCTTTGGATGGCTTTGCGCTCTTGCTTGGTGAAGGTGTTCTTCTGCTCTGAAAAAGCCCATTCATATCTCCGGGTAGCGGTGGCTTGCGGCCTGCATGTGTTGACACTGAAGCTGCAAGTGGGGTTTTATTAGCTATGGGTGCTCTTGCAGCTGCAGCTCCTTCCTGTCTTCTTTCTTTTTTTGAAAGGAGGAGAGGCTGACTGCTTGGTCTTGATTGGGCATAAGTGTTGAGAAGTTCACTGTCTTCATTTTTCATTGATTCAATGAGGGATGGCTTGTGGCCTGCATGCGTTGGCACTGAAGCTGCAAGTGGGGTTTTATCAGCTATAGGTGCCCTTGCAGTTACAGCTCCTTCCTGTCTTCTTTCTTTTTTTGAAAGGAGGAGAGGCTGACTATTTGGTCTTGATTTGGCATAAGTGTCAAGAAGTTCACTGTCTTCATTTTTCATTGATTCAATGAGGGATACTGGGGTGCCTACATTTGTTATTATTTCTTCAGACAAGCCTTGGACATTGTCTAGCATGGATGGGTTAATTAATTCTCTGTTGGAAGTAATGACCGAATCAATTGTCTTCAAATACGTAGCCTCATTGTTTGCATTCTTGCCAGGATATTCAGAAATCTTAGTATCATCCAGCAGATTCAGAGGATCAAGTATTGGAGTTGGATTGACAATCACAGTGGGGATACTTCTTTGCATAATGTTTTGTGTTGGAATACTGCCATCACCCTTGTCGTTCGCTATGAGGGTACTGGTAAGCGGCGGCGTTGGCAATTCTTTGGGATCAGTTTCACAATGATTGGATTGCAGTCTTCTCAAGGGCCTACCGCCTGAAGGTCCGCAAGTCAATCGTTCAGCGGCGCCACAGACAGTATCAAGAACATCACTTCCTGTTTTCTTCATAACTTGATCCAATAACATGCTGATAGCTGTACTTGCCAACATGTGATGCTCGTGAGCCATACATTGTTCACTCATTCCAGTTTCTTCCACCTTATTCGTTGTTGTTCTGTCGTTACTCTGGGCTACAACTAGTGATCTGTCGTTACCAGAATGGATTGTCAGCTTATTGTCAGCAGTCTCGCTTTTCATTCTGAGAAGTTGCGCCGCCAGATCCATTAGTGTCTCTAAGGAGTCTTGGCTTTTTGCTGGGTCTTCTGTCAATTCAAGATTGGCAAATTCTAAAGTAGGCTGCCTTGCTGCTACCTGATTGGCTGCATTCTCGGCCCTATTCACGCTAAAACTGTCAGCAAATCCTGTTAGATCAATCAGATCGGGTATGCTGTCATCCCTGATGTTGCTAAGTCCACGAACGAGCTCTTCTTTTGTTGAAGGAGACAACGAAAGCCGTTCTATCCCAAAGTTGGCAAGGGTATCAAGCAAATCCATCTTGTTAGTTTTGGCGATCTGACTTTTCATGATAAGTCTCCTAGCTTCTACAAGAAGCTTTTTGGCATCCGATTTTTCCTCTCCGTCCCTCAAACCGTAAGTCAGATCGATGACGTCTTGAGCAGTGGCTTCTGCGAGCACATCTTTGCTATTGCTCGTGGAGTAGTTTACATTTTTGGTAGAGACCACTTCTTCAACTACAGATTTTTCGTTTGCGTTGCTCAAGGTTTTCGCCATATCACCCAGATCAAATTCAAGGTCATTGTTGTTTGTATCAGGTGCAGCCTTAACACCGTCAGACTCTTGCGTCGTCTGCTCTGTTGCTAAGTCATAGGATTTCTTTCTGGGTCCCATCTCCCACTCGTTCACATTGCTGATACCACGATTGAACTGACCATATCCAGCATTAGACATCCGAGGGGTTTCTTCGACAGTCTTATGGACCTGCTTGAGAATAGATTCGGTTGGTCTCTTGATGCGGATCTTTTGGCCTTGGTGGTCGAAGCGCTTGAAGACAGTTTTGACATGCTCTTTTTTCTCACTCGGTAACAGCCTTTGCTGCACTGAGTTGGGAAGATGGGTGAAGCACATGTGTCCCAATTTGGTTTGATTGCAAGCGCTGAGCATAACTTCGACTGCCACGGCGCCGGTGTCATCTGACTCAACTTCGTGTATACTCCACTCTGTTATAGAATCGGCAAGAGCTGCTTCATTTTCGTTGTCATCTTTTTTTGTCTCTCGATGAAAGACTAGTTGATTCTCGTCAAACTTGTCTTCTGCCTCTTCTACCGCATTCTCCCCCTCATACTCAAGAGCGACGCCACCAAGTTCGGAGACAGTGGCGATTGTACCACCGGCCGCTATATTGGTCATGGGAAAGTTGCGAATGGAATTGTCGAGATCCGAGACACTTTCCTTCTTATTCCATGCATCAATTTCCTCAATTGGAAAGCCAGAATCGTTGGTCCTCCCATGATGCGTCTGGTGATGTTTGTTGGCTACATATTCTGCCTTCTGCTTAAGCTTCTGACGTAGCGATGAAGGAGCTTCCTTCTTCGGAGGGTCTTTCAGGACTACATCGGGATGAGCTTGGTCATCTTTCTTTGGACTTGAAGGTATGATTCCCATTTCACGCAGGCGCTCCGCCATGATATCTGCATCTTCGACAGCAATTGGTGTCATGGGAAGATCATAATCTTCTGTATTAACTCCTCGGATGGGTTTCTTGGTGCTACGAGGAGATGTACCGATGCTTTTCATACTTTTTTTTTGCTCAAGTGATTCTAGAGTCGATGCCACCAACAAAATGTTGGAACCCGCTTCCGAAAATGCAGCAATTTCTCCATCAAGCGACGCAACATCTGTAATGCCCTTGTTTTCTGGAGACACAATTCCAACTGAAACAATCGGAGATGTGGCTGTATTTGGTGGGTCCAAATGAGACTGTTCCCCACCACCAGGGGCTCTAGGTGACACTGAAGAGGGAGGATCTCTTCGTTCCTTTTGCCACGGCTCCCATTTTTCCCAAAGTTTCTCCAACAGAGAGTCCTTTTTAGACAATTGAACCGATGGCTGCTCAGTATTAACCTTCTTTTCGGACTCGCCCTTCAGGCCAGCAGCGTTACTCATTTGCGTGATTTCATCTTTTGACAGAACCGGAGTATTTGAGTCTGCATCGTTACCTGCATTTTGAGTACTTTTTCCTGTCGATGTATTGTGCATTTTGGAGAAAAAAGAAGCAGAGGAGTCCTTATTCTTTTTCAGTTTCATGGCGCGGCTCAAGAGTGTCTGATAAAATTCGGTCGTGACTTTTTTCTCTGAAGCTGTTAGCGACTTTAAACTGCGCGACATGATAGACGACGAATGTGAGGCATCATCATCATCATCATTATCATCGTCTACCACTATGCCGCTATTCTTCGCTTGGATCGTCAGTAGCTTGTCAATAGATGAATGTAGATTCGACCCGGCTTCTGAACTGGCAATGATACCTGTCAAGACATCTTCATTGATTGTTTGGGGATTATCCGTCATGGATTCTGCAGCCTCCAGGAGAAGCCCCGCCGCAAGATTCAGCTGTTCATCGTGATCGTTTTGATTGCTAAGGTAACTGGAAGTCTTCTTGTTGGCAGCATTAGTAGCCGCAGGACGAGCTGAAGGAAGGGGAGGTGGAGGCTTGTTGTTACGGCGCTTTGACTTGTCGTTATTCGGGTTGCTGTTATTCTGCTGCTGCTGCTGCTGCTGCTGCTTCTGATGGTGTTGCTTGAATGTGCGAGATGCCTTCCACAACTTTTTGGCGGTTTTTTTCTTGGAACGATGACTGTCGTTACCACTCGAAGAAGCATTCGAGACCCGATCTTCTTCCTGACTGCCGGATCCGCGAATGGCATTTGCAGATGTTTTCTTGGAATGTTGTTTCATTTTCCCCAATAGCTTGCGAACCTTGGTAAAGGCAATCATTTTGGTTTTGTCATCCTTATTGATATTTGCGGGACCATCGTCGGCAGCTGTCGAAGGTGGCCATTTTCGTCCTTCCAAGGATTGTGACAAGGTACGTTCCACTCCTTCAGTATTTTCGGGCATCAGCGGAGCCTTACCAATAGAGTTGTCAATATGGTTATTAACGGATTGCAAGACGACACGATCCAAAGTCACTGGAGAAGGTGCTGTAAGGACGATGCCATTGTTCAAATCCATGTGCTTCTTCTTGCCGGAGGTTTTGCTTTCAGAAGAATCACCGACTGAAGTAGCCGAAGCTGCGGCAATGGCAGCGATTGTTGGCGGCTGTTGTTTGCGTGGTATGCGAGTAGGAAGGTTAGCCTTGAAGACAGGAGGTTCGTGTTGATGTGGCGATTGTTTCAGATTGGATTGACGTGCATCGTTTTCGTCTGGCTCTTCAGCAGAAAAGGAAGGTTCGGCATCTCTTGCTTCATGCACCTTGGTAGGGTCCTTGAAGTAGTTGTTTGTGGTGTTGGATGAATTACGTTCCATGAGCACAGCGCTGTCTTGATCAGCACTGTTGTTGATGTCTTCAAAATTCATGTCAAATTCGTTATCATCCAACGTGTAGGCTTCTTGGTCTGCGAAGCACGACAAGGGAGATTTCGGATCACAACCCTTTGAACGAGTTTTGACATTGACTGGTGGATCGCGGGAATGGGAATTTTTTGAATTCTGATTACTTTCAAGTAAGTGATGTTTCTGACTCAAACCAAGCCGAGGTCGACCATGGTTCTTGTTGGCCGCCGATGCTTGGAGCAACGATGGCCTGGCTGATGTCTTTCGCACCATCTTTGTTAATTATAGTTCGTCACGTGGATTTCGATTTGCTCAAACAATTAAAACTTTCTTTCACGTCAGTGCTGCTCTGGGTAGTCTTCAGAGGTGTGCAGGTTGTAGTGTATTATGAGATAATTATCTTTGCTGCAGCCGGTAGTTAGATGATACGTCACGTCAGCGCTACAAAAGTATAAATGAACTACAGATCGGTCAAGATTAGATTAAGTTGACTTGTTTGTTTGTTTGATTGTTTGTTTCACTGGTACTAGACTAGTACACACAACAAGTTGTTGTTTCTGTTGTTGTATTTTCTTTCTTGGACGATATTCTCGCGAGCGATCGAAAAAAATTATCAAAATGTGAGGAGAAAAAGTAACTACCAAAATGTGAGGCCTGGTGCGCCACAATTCTCTAAATAATCATGGTTCTTTAACTTTTATTTTAACGCTCTTCATGGCTATATCTATGCACACGATAACGGATTTATTAGCTACTATACACCATGTGTACTCAGGTAGTCAAGTACATTCTGATAGCAGCCAATCCTTGGATTTATTTAGAAATACTAATAAATATGCTCGATTTGCGTTTTTAGACTAGACTACTATTATTGTTGCAAGCTGCGCAGATTCTTTGTTCAGTTCCATCCGCTTGCGCGTATTCTGTTTCCAGAACAGCTTCGGACCAGATAGCTTAGTAGTCTACTACGGGCACTCTACTGGTAGAGAGTAAAAAGCAGACGAGTAGACTCTAGCCACAAAAAGTAACTCTCGAAACAACCAGCTCAGCCGCTCGCTCTCAGCTTTCAGGATATCTGTAAATCAGATATTCGAATGTTTGTGTGCGAGCGTAATGTAGTTCTTTTTAAATTGCCCCGTGTTCCAGAGGAGGCCAGCTGCTGCTCTACAGCTCTGCAGGCTTGTTGTTGCATCATTGCATCCATGCTGTTTCAAAAAGATTTTGGAATTTGATGAATGACTTCAGTCGGCACTTGTTCGGACAGAAGCTAGTCAAATTTTGTCCAATAATACGTTAGATGAACGACGAAACGGAATCATCACTTGGTTGGAGCATCGGTTGAGAAGGGAGAGAAAGGTCGAAAACACCTGTTTACTAGACTAGCACAGCACAGCATTCTATTTTGATTGTAGTGGTTAAAACTCGATCGGCATGTGAATCAATCGAACGATAAAAAGTCATTTAATAACTCTTATCATTTTGTTCCCTGCGAACATGCAACCAACCGTTGACTCTGGAGAACTGGTAACGCAATCGCTCTTCTCAAAAAAATTGTGGGACACTGAATGTAAAGAAGTTAGAACGATTTTCTTGTATTTTCTGTTGAATGGCCTTCTCTGTCCGTAACTTTGCCAGCTCTTCCCGAAAGTGATCGGATATATCTTGGATCATTTGTACCTTGCGGACTACTTTCTTGAAGCGATTCCGGATTGCCTCCTTTCTTAGTCGTTGCTTTTCCGAGAGGTAAAGACCAATCACACAGATCGTGGCCATTCCCAAGGACAAGGAAGCAACTGCCAGCGCCCCGACGTTGCCTAACTTGTGAACCAGCAGAAAAACGGCAACTACAATAATGTTGAGCGGAACACCAAAGAGTGACATGATGACGGATCTGTGAGAATTTGGCAGGTATTTGCTTCGAAGCGTGCCGATAGAAGGAAAGTACATCCCAACGCAGGATTCAAAAGCAAAGTAGGCCAGAATGAGATGCCAAAGATTGCTGGTATCAGCATCTGGCATTTCGGCGGTGGAGGTCGACACTGCTGCCGTCGCAGCTACCATCGACACAAAGGATATCCCGAGCAACCCGACCGTTTGTCGTTCCAACGTCAATGGTTGCAGAGCAGTTTTCGTGGATTTGTTGTGTCCGGACAAAAGTCCAAAGACAGTACTTCCTACCATGCAACACGCCATGAAACACGAGAACGCGGTACCATAAGGTGTGACGGCCGATACTCCAAAGGCTTGCTGTATGGCTCGATTCATGGTAGGAGGCCACTGCATGACAAAAATATACATTGCTCCTTCGAAGAATGCTTGCACACCACCCAAGAAAGCAATCCTCTTATCGTTTCGAATCAAGGCGAGTGCATCCCAAATGGATTGACTTTGTTTTGGAATTTCGTCGCTTTTCCGTTCGTCTTCCTCGACACGAGAAGTAGCTTGATGAGCCTTGTTTTCATTCCAAAAGACAGCCGTCAGACTTCCACCGAGAGCTAAAAAGAAGGGTGACACTTGAAAGGGTCCTGTTGGTCCGGCCAGAGTTGCTGCGAGTCCTGCCAATTGTCCAGCTCCAATAGCACAAACGGAGTCATAAGCGTAGGCGATTCCCAGAGTCTTTTGAATAAAAGATCCCTGTTGCGGTGTCGTTGGTGGAAGTCTGTCCTTTTTCTGTTCCCAATTTTGCTGCCATTGTTGAAATTCACTGACCAACCAAGCTTCCGGTGCTGCCGTGAGCAGACCAGTACCAATGCCTCCAAGAGCCCGTCCCAGAAACAACAGCCAGAGTTGACCGGAAAGCGTAGAAATACTTCCGAGGGCATATAATGTAGCTGCGAGCAGTGTTCCTCGTTTTCGTCCACACCTGTCGGACAGCGTTCCTACATAGGGTCCCACAAGAGCAATAGAGGCATAGCCTGCCAGTGATATAAGAGAAATCATCGATGCATCATTGTTGGTCTTGGAAGCATAAGCAGCATAAAAGTATGGACCCGACATCCAGAAGGAAATCCTTAGCAGCCAAAAGACAGCCAAGTATTTGTACTGCAAGTGTCGCAGTATTTGTTTCTGCTTCTGTTCCAATGCTTGTTGTAGATTGCTTTCCTGTAGCTGCTGCAGTTTGCCAGTGCCAGTACAAGTAGCGGCTGCGGAATTTTCCACTGCTAGACTCTGCTCTTTTGAGTTTTCATAATCTGTCTCAAGCGGCGCAGACGTTGATGTGGCGTTGGACTTTTTTCTGGTGAATTGGAAATGAACTGCGCGAACTAGGACCGTTATCCCAACCAGTGAGACCAACAGCAAGTGAAACAGAGTCGCAGGATCTCGTGAAGCTTTCTTCAGAGCACCTGCAAGCTGAATTGTGATCTCCTCTACGTTTCCCCTCCATAAACGATGCGACATGAGGGAGGATGATCCTAGTAAAGTAAAGCATGACGAGCTTGTAGTGCCTCCATCAATATTATGGTTATTCGCAGGAAAGGACAACTGCAACCAAGCAGGCATGAGCAGCTTCCTCATGAAGGATTCAGTTCTAGGGTTTAGAAGGTTGGTATTGAAGCTTGAATTGTTCATTGCTCGTTGCTCGTGATTAGCTTAAAGGCAGATTTATTCGAATGATACCTCATGAGACGTTCCAAAATAAAGTGAGCGAGTGAGTGAGTGGGTGGGTGGGTGGGGAAGGGACGAGTCTAGTACCAGATGCTGTAGCTAGTTTCGTCCATGGGCGCGCTGTCTCTTCTGGAGGTCCAAACAACAACAACATGTTTAGTCACTACCACTGTACCGTACGAAGCTGAACAACTCCGACTAAAAATCTAAAATAATAATAATAATTATAGCGCATGCTCGTACCTGTATTATGTGCCCAGGGTAACTAGTTTCAAGAAGTGATCCTTCTTGCGATTGCTAGAGTATTCTTGTCTGCTGTCCCGGCGAGTAGACTCCTTCACATAAACCTACGCTATCTCGTTCAGTTCGAAATTGCCATAGTAGTATCGCTAGCTAGTAGCCTAGTCTAGTAGGGTATTCGTTTGCCGTTTGCTTTTTATAGGTCCGAAAAAGGCCCCGACAAAGGGCACCTATGAATCGGTTGTAGCTTCCACGAAATTGCACTGGAGTGCAACAACATACTTACGAACCGTCTCGAATAGGTAGCTCGTGTTGAAGAGTACATAGAAATTGCAGTTGAATAAAGTAAATGTTTAAACGCAAACCATTGATTGTCTCAGCCCGATGAAGGTGGTGCACACTTTCCATCCATGGCTCCACGCATTAGATATGTTGATTTAGCCGTGAACTTTCCAAGGCAGCTTGCGCAGTTGATTTTTGGAGTATCTCTGGGCCTCTGAAGGACTTTCACCTACGCGACCTTTTTTCAGCTACATGAAACGACTGATATCATAATATTATACCTATAGTTTTTCGACAATATTCTTATCAGAACGATGAGATAATTCGATACTCGAGTGCACAACTTGAGATTTGTACTACTAGTCTACTATTATTTGTACTACAGTAGACTAGTAGTGCGTAGCTAGTGATGATCGCAATACAAGTACACTACCTACGAGTACCAGAACTACTACAGGTACCAGGTAGTCTAGTACTGGTGCTAGTACAGCCATGGAACTAGACCTACTTTTCTGCAAACGTACGCACAAATACTAGAGTACTAGTCGACTAGTTCTAATAAATAATCATCTGTTCTTGTTTATATACTAGTAGTACTACTACTGGTAGTACAGAAAACATCAAAATGACTACTAGTACCCTCTACCAGGTACTCCTACTGAGTACTAGTAGGTACTACTACTAGCTACTAGCTAGTCTAGCTAGGTGTAGGTACCAGTAGGCCTTGGAGTGATTATTAGAGTACCAGGTATTCATACCGGTAGGGGCGGGCAATCTTTGTACCTGGTAACAGTAGTACCACTACTACTACAGTAGTAGTAGTACCAGTACTACCATACTAGGTACCACCAGGTACGTACATAGGTACTGTACACTTTAGGCCCTTTTACTCTGCGGTTACTATGACTGAAGGGTTGAAGAGAACATAGTTTCTCCCTGCGTGGCAGGTCATTAAAGTTGATTTTAAGTGAAGAATTACTAGTAGTACCACTACTAGTAGTAGTACCTGGTAGTTTGCGGTTCGGTTTTCTCGATGTAATTCACGATCTTTTAAAAACTTCTCCGACCAGAGTGAAATCGTCCAACCACCATTATTTATTAATTAATCACAACGAGAAACAAGAAGAAGTCTACTACGTACTGGTATTAGCACTCTGCTTTGAGTTCCAGTTTCCAAGTCTTACTACCAGTAGCAGGGTTGTATGGGTTTATTTCCTGTGTTTGCCATAATAATATTTTTAATTCTTACCGTCCACATAAAAACAATCTTTGAAAAACATTTGCATCATCGGTTCAATTCTTTACCGGCATTATCAATTATCATTATCCCACCATGACAGTCGTATCATCATCTCCCTCTTCTCTGCGGTCCTGCATGTCCTCCACCTCTACTGTCACTTACCAGTACACTCTGGAAAGCAATAATACTGTTGTGAACTCTTTCACCACGAAGGCGGCGAAGATGAGGAGAATCACCTTTGGTAAGGATCCCATAATAGACGTGTTCATTGTAAATCGTGTCGACACCAAGTACAATTTGGAACTCTTTTATCAGCCAGAAGATTTTGCACGCTTTCGACAGGAACGAAATATGGAAATTCTAGAAGAGGAACGTCAAAAGCAGCAGCATCAGAAGCCCCGTCGAAGATATCCCAAAAGGGATAGTATGGATTTAAGAAAATCCAGTTTGCAGCACAATCAGCAACAGCAAGATCAGGAGCAGCAGCGGCTGGACCTTGGTTACGGCGATGACGTCGTATCACCTTCTACCAGTATCTTATTTACAAGAATCCCTCGACGTGGTAGCATTGAAGGACCATCACGAATAACTCGTCCTGTACGGTCGTCATCATCACCTGTCGACATGGACATTCGTCGACCTATGCGACCTTGTTCTCGAACCAAAAGTAGTGGTTTGAGAGCTGAAGGAAGATCTCCTTCGTCTTCCAAACGACGACCCATGGCATTGGCTGCCTAATGAATAGGCAGACACTGTAACGATGGAACCAACCAAGTAGGCATCGTAGCCTTACGACAGGTGTCGACATTCGAAGACTACATTAAAAATAGGATTCATTTCATACTGTATCTCACGACATACCGGTACTCTAAAATAAAATAAATTTACCAGCACTCTAAAATACTATCCGTATAGCAAAAGGAGTGCATGGCTTGATACTCGGAAAGTTCCAAGTTGAATTCTAAATAATAGCATGGAATCAGTAAGCACGTAGCTAGTAAGATATGGATTTATTGCCATGAGAAAAGAACAAGCTATCCGGGTTGTTCACTGTGCTAAGGCCCGTGTTCACAAAGGTTTTGTTATGGTTCGTTGACAGTACACGCATTAAAATCATCATTTCATTCATCGAAGCGAATTCAGTTGTAATTCATTTTGGTCCGATTTGGAGACGTTCGTGGCCCTCTTGAGGAACTATTCAAAGACGATACGCTTGCGTCGAATACGTTCCGATTTGCGGGAAGGAGGGGCGACGACCTTCTCCTTGTCATTCGTCGGCTCTCGACGAGGAGTGAAAGGTTCGAGGACCTCCTCCTCCACCAAAGCGTCATCACCCAAGACAGTGTTCTTGCAAACAAATTGATTGGCGTTGAGTAGACGGAGGGGTGTAAAGTATTCGTCGTCTTCATTTGTGGCAAATTCACCCAGAGCTCGCATGTCCACTTCGTCACTATTGATGTCATCATCAACAGTACTTTTCTTGTTGTTAGAACGCCGCAAAAAACTGGGAGTCAACGTGCTGTAGATAGTTTCGAAGATACTCTTGGGTGCTTCCATCGGACCTATGAAACTAGAATCGTTCGAAGGTGAGGGAGGAAGGAAATTCTCCTTGTCGCCATTAAGAGAAACCGTCTCTTCATCAACGATGAGTTCTCCGTCACGAGACTGTACCGAATCAGCTGAGGAGGCGCTCGGTGCTTGCTGTTTCTGAGGTGCCGCGTTTGCTGCTGGGGTGATAGGGGCGGGACGGTGTCCGGGCTGCTTATACTCGATTTGCTTTTTTGGAGTCCTGTTTGGAAGAAATTAATAGAAAGAAAATGTATGAGGAGACGACCAGTACAGCAAACGGAACACGAAACGAAACGAAACAAAACAAAACATAGCACATGGAGAGAACTCACAAAGCCTCCATAATAGACAACTTTCGATGGATTATCATGCGTTTCTCGGAAGCAATTTCGCGGCGATGAGCAGCAGCAGCCGCTAGAGACAGACGCTGTTGCTCCTCCAATTCACAACGACCCTTGGTAAGCTCGTTGACCACTTTGGCATGGGATTCTGTAAGCTTGCCCTCCATTTCGGCACGCGATTTCGTAAGTTTGTCGTCCAATTCGGCACGCGATTTCGTAAGTTTGTCGTCCAATCGGCACGAGATTTCGTAAGTTTGTCGTCCAATTCGGCACGAGATTTTGTAAGCTTGTTGTCCATTTCGGCACGAGATTTCGTAAGCTTGTTGTCCATTTCGGCACGAGATTTCTCGAGAGCATGCTCCAGGTTGGAACGCGCGATCAAAGATTGATTTCGCCACTCAGCCTCGTCTTTTCCCACGTCGGCCTCGAAGTCATCAATCTCTTTCTCGGATTCCTTGATCTCCAAAAACATAGCCGCCCAATCAATCTCCTGGGACGAATTTGTGGTGAATCGAACGGGAGAAAGTTTCTCTTTCTTCTTGGCAGCTGACTTCACCTTGCGGTCTTTGAGATGCTGTTTTTTGGCGAGATTACGCTAACGTTCATTGCAGTACCGAATTTGCCTATAGAAGAATCGCGAAGAAAACGAAATGGTTTGTAGAGTGAGAAGAAGAAGAAGAAGGTGTTGCCGTTACTCTTTGTAAGTGGTGTCTAATTGTAAAGGGTGCAGCTTTAGATTGTTACTGGAACGACGATAATGATATCGACGACGGCAACGACGTCATTTTCGGAGAAAAACGAATTCTCCCGGGAAGAGAATATCGTCAATGGGAAGCAGTTATTGGATGAATACGACCGTCGTCGTGAATATACTTTGGAGGAGCGAAGGTGGTACCGCCGCCTCTAGTAACAACGACAGCAACAAAGAGCAGCAGCAACAAACACACAAACAACGGCATGGGCATGACAAAATCAGAAGGCCGAATCAAATCAGAATACAACGACAAACTTACGTTCGTGTTCGTTCTTTGCCTCTTCGAAGGCAATTTGGGCATCAAGCGTTCCGTTGGTGGCGGCCTCTTCGCGGAGCTTCTTGACGTTGGCTAAGGAACGGCTTTTCTGGGCACGATGAACGGCGCCTGCATGACGAAGGCGGCTTCCTTTTCTTCTTGCTTCTTCTTCTTTTCCGCTGCAGCCTTGGCAATGCGTTTGTGCTTTTCGACCGCCTCGTAGTACTCCTTGTTGTAGGGCATTTTGTTTGCTAGGTTTGGTAAGCAAATGGGTTTAGTTCCGTCGACGGCTGTGTTGACAAATTAAAATTAGAGCTGTAAAAAATGCGGTTTTTTGTAAGTGTTACAAGGCGCAACAAGGCGCAACAAGGCGCAACAAGGCGCAACAAGGCGCAACAAGGCGCAACAAGGCGCAACAAGGTGCAACAAGGTGCAACAAGCGTGCTTTTTACTAGCAAAAAAAAAAATGTGAACTCGTGTGATCTCGTGAAATTTCGTGTGAACTCGTGTGAAACTAAAGTGGACTGGTGTGCGACCATTTTGACAATAAACACAAAATGCTACAGTAATAATATTTTTTATGTGTGAAAGCCATACTACTGCCTAGATGTCGCAATAGACTAGTACACTAGCGTAGAAGGATTACGTGGAGCTAAAATAGTATGAACCGGGGGCTTACAGTCAGCCGGAGTCGATAAATTCCTGATTGTTGCCCGGCGCCCGGATGGCAGTCTATTTCGAATTTCGATGTCAAACGTCAAATCGATCCAGCAGGGTTTATTGTCTATTGTCTATTCCAAGGTAGCAATCACCTTGAAAAGTTCGGAACGGTTTGTCGTGGTACCTGACACACGACGAACGGGGTACATAGTCGGAAGAGTCATATGGAATCATCGTGGTAAGTGAACGAGTGTTTTATTTTGCACCCGTGATGACCCGTGAAAAGCTTCGTCATTGGCCAAAGAACGGCTTTGGCTTTGGTGCCGTAGGCTGGTCTACTTCTCGTTGCTTGCCGCACAGCTTTCATTTCCCTTTTACCAATTGACACCTTGGAATAAAGTTTTGTATGTTGTATTGTGTATTGAATAGCCATCTTATGATGTAAGAAATTGTTTCAGTTTCTGAGCTAGCTTTGTGTGTTCGGTAGATATCTTTCCACTTTCCACTACTAAAAAGATGAAGTTGTACATAATATATAATATTATGTTGTCATTTACAATCTAGCGACACCAATAAACAGACCATAAACGTACTCCAGAACCGGAGGAAAAATGACTCGACACAAAGTCGTTGCATGTATGGTACGCAAACTATATTCGACCGTCGTTGTACAAACACACATGATTTAAAGGTTGTATTGATCTTTGATGGGACAAAATTGGCATCCAACCTTTCCAAATTTCTACACGAGTACAAAACAACAATGAGCAATCAAAATCATCTTGCTGTTCACAATTTGGAACGAGAAACTACCAAGACAAGAAAGGCAGTGAGAGCGTGTAGCAGTAGCAATAGTAGTAGTACTCATGATCAAATTCCCGTTTCCAGTTTTTAGAATCCCAATTTCTTGAGAAAATTTAAGATTCCTTTCATTTTCAACGTTTTTTCGTACAGTACATCTGTTGCCATGATTTGAATAGCAATGGAATAGGTTGGATAGGAATGCGTTACGGATGACAGTTTGTCGAAAGGCATTTTGTTGTACATGGCGACACCAATTTCACTGATCATTTCTCCTGCCGAAGGACCCATAATGGTAGCACCCAAAATTTGATAATTCTTCTTGTTGTAAATAATTTTAATAAAACCCTCCGTCTCACTTTCGCATTGGGCACGATCGACGTGGCTCATCTTCTGAAAGGCAATTCCAACGTTATTTTTGCTAAATTGTTCGATGGCTTGTGCTTCCTTCAGACCCACAGAAGAAACCTCCGGCGATGTATAAGTAGCAGCAGGAACTTGATCTGGATCCTTAATCCCCCTGTCAGAAAAGGGAAGAACAATATTCCTGGCAGCGGTACCGCCCTGAAAGCCGGCATAGTGTGTAAATTGCTGTTCGGCAGTACAGTCGCCGGCAGCGTAGATTGTTTTGACCGATGTCTGCAACTTGTCATTTGTTTGTATGCATCCATTTTCCGTATTGAGCACAACCCCAATTTCCTCCAAACCGAAGCCAGCAGTATTGGCCTTGCGTCCTACTGCGACAAGGAGCATGTCACCACGGTCCTTGGCGGTAGTTCCATCAGATCTTTCGTAGGTAAAGATGTGTCCTCCTGAGACCGAGTCTTTTTCTACTTGCGTTATTCTTCCTTTGTAACGTTTGATACCTTCGACTTCAAAGACACGTTCCAAAATATCCTGTACTTCTGGTTCTTCTTTTTTTAGTAGGCTAGTTTTGAGGTTTGATAGGGACGACAATCGAAGAGACAATAAAGATACTGTTAAAAAACAAAAACAACGCCAGCAACAGCAAATACGATGACATTATCATCATTGATCCTTGTTGATGCATCCTTCTTCTTTTTTTGGGCGCCAAAAAAAAGCAAAACTAGAACTCACGTTTCGGCGACCAGTGTTACCTCGGATCCCAATCGCGAAAAGGCTTGGGCCAATTCACAACCGATCGGTCCTCCTCCTACCACCGTCAATCGTTTGGGAATTTCTTCCAGATCAAAGATTTGTTCGTACGTCATGACAAAGGGTATATTGCCACTGGACAGCCCTGGAATCAGATCATCGTTTGGTTCTACGGGAGATGCACCAGTCGCCACGACGATACCCATTGTGGCACGAACAGTTGTTGTTGTAGGTGCTGGTAGTGATGTTGTCGTGTCTGTTTGGCTATTGTTGTCATTGTCGTTGATTATTATTGGACTACTGAGTGACAATGTTTGAGCGTCCAGAAAAATTGCCTTTTGTCCAATTATGGTATCGATTCCTAGCTTTGCCATGGCATCCGGTGAATCATCTTCATCGTAAATGTGTTGAATTTTGTTTCTGATGTTTTGCTTTAATAGTTTCATATCAATGGTGGGTTGATTCGCAGTAGCAGCAGCAGTAGTAGCAGCAGCAGTAGTAGCAGCAGCAGTAGTAGCCGAAGAATATGCTTGGATACCACCACCAAATTTGATATGAGCTGTTCGAATCGTATGAGCAGCTTTCGCAGCAGCAATGAGAGACTTGCTAGGAACGCATCCTGTCCAAGTACAATCTCCACCCAATCGGGCCTGTTCGATAATGACAGTTGATTTTCCAAACGTTGATGCTGTATTAAGTATTAAATTCCAACCAGAAAAATACATTAAAAAGTCAAGTGAGTAAGAGTGAGTGAATGACAATACTAGATACTAGTAGTAACAGAGGAACCATCACAAAGCACTGCAATAGCTGCAATATCATCTGCAATGAACAAACCATTTAAAAAAGCATGGTTACATACCAACTTTGGCAGCTGTCAATCCGGCAGAACCACCACCAATAATTACAACATCGTACACTTTATTATTATTGTTGTTGTTGTTGTTGGATACTATGACGTTGTTTTCAGGAGTAGCACTATTCGTGGTGAAGGAGAAAGAAGCCGTAAAGGCACGGACATTGGGTACAACACGCAAAGATGCAGTTGCTGCCAATAACAATGATAAGTAACAACTGCGACGACAGCTTCGACGAGGAAAATACAACCCCACCATAGTTTTATTGCGCATTATTTTTGTATTTGCCTTTTGCGTTTTGCCGTTGTTGTGGTTTGTTTGGAGGGTTGACTCCGCGGCCAGAATAATAAGTAAAGTAAGTACGAGTATGTTGCAGCAATAGCAAATAATAGAGTAGTCTACCGTACCTGGTACTCTACATGGTACCTGGTAGCAAATAGCAATAGCTCTAACATAGCTCTCACCGAACGAAAAAGCTAGCTAGACTAGCTAGTAGTCTACTAGTAGCAGTGATAATTGTCTCTGCGAGTAGACTACCAGGTACCATACTACAAGACTAGTTCTAGCTAGTAGGAGTTGAGTACTCTCTACTACTTGTATTAGTACTGTACCAGGTAGTGTCGTCATCATAATTTTTCCAAAGGAAGATACAGCCATTTTCCCTTTTTTAGGTTCGAGATAATAGTAGTCTACCAGGTAGAGTAGAGTAGTCTGCTACGGTTCTACCGCATGGGAGCAAACAAATCTGAGTTTATTTCGTCGGGTTTCTTGGAATAGCCGGGATTAGTGTATGTTCCCGTACTTCGCTCTTCGAGTAAAAAAAATTGAATGTCTAATTTGCGGGGTTCTTATCCATTGGCACTACTACTAGACTAGTGTTAGTAAAAGACTTTACTATACAAGGAGGGATAGTCCAAAGGTTGGACTGGTATCCGAACCCACACTCCCAGTACTACTGCTGCATTCGGAGCAAGTTCCACTTTCTACCATTTCAATATCTTTACGAGACGAATAGAATTCTTCCAGAGATGCGACCTTGCTGGAAACCAGTTCGTCGTATACTTCTCGCATCAGTGCTCGCTTGGGCTTGGATGTCGATAAAATGCAATTTGCTTTTACAACGGGATCGTCAATTTCGCCGTTGGTTCCGACGTTGGTTCTCTCAAAGATGTTGTTGTCGCCGACAGTGGATTCATCAATTTTGTGATTTGGCAGACCGATGTGTCCACACACTTGACAATGAATCAAGTGTTTTTCTGTGAACTTTTCTCTTGTCCGGCACATTATAACGTCAGAAAGGTGCCGCTGATTAAACAACTCCAGACTTCCCTTACTACGACAAATGGAACAGGATTGTTGTTCTCCGTCAGACCATTGCAGGACCTGGACGGTGCCAAAGTACTGTTGCACGGGCAACAGAGACACAATGGCCACTGTTGGTCCTATAATGATCCACGCAATACTCGTGACAGTTCTAACAAGGGCGTGCAAGTCTTTTTCTTGTTGTTGTTGTTGTTGTTGGATTGTCCATCGTAACCACCGTGCAGACCAGAACGTTACGACAAGACTCAGTGCAAACAATAACAGTCGATGAAACCAACGGATTCGATCACGTTCTCGAATCGATCCAGAATGTACGGATATCATTATTATTTGCCTCTTCTATTTTGTTGATTGGCTAGATGTGAGTGAGAGAGTTAGTGAGCTTAGCTGTGCTTTACCAAAGATGGGCAAGTAGCTTGAGGACGTTCTGAGTTGTTGTTGATTTGGATTTCGTTTTTGATTTAGTTGTTCTTTATATTTCTTTCACTAATAATGTCAAATGTCAAAAATCTTCGCCGTGTTTGAGTTTTAGTGTAGTTTCTGTTGCGCAGACTCAACAGATTACTAGCTACTAGTACAGTACATAACCTCTGCTCTCTCTCTCTCTCTCTCTCTTTCCTGTGATTCCGTTTTTCTGGTGGGAAAAGCAAAGGTACTTAAGATGAGGAAGACCATCCCTCCTTTCAAAGCGGAAACATCAAATTTAATTAAAGTTGTTCTGCTACAAGACTGCCATTCACAAGACTTGGATGACAGCTGGTGGTAGTATCTACTACCAGGTACTGTACTAGCTACCTGGTAGCTAGTAGTAGTGTTGATTCTGATGATGACTTTAGTAGTGAGTACTTGATTAAGAATCGTGAAAAAATACAGATATGACGTCATTTCAAATACGATCTAGCTAGTAGCTTAGAAGAAGACTAGCTAGCTACCCGGTACTGTTCTTACTACGTAGTACTCTAATGGCTGGACCTACGACCCCGCCGTGTAGCTAGTCTGGCAGCATATGTTGTTATTTTCCGCGCAGTATAAATAAATGTTGCTCCTAGTCATGGTATTAGTGTGATAAGACACTGCTAACAACTCAACCACTCATTATTTTTTCTGTAGTTGTAGTAGCACTTGAATAACGTTCTTCAATTTCTTGGTCCAGTAGGGAGATACAACCTTGTCCTCCTCAACTTCAACCCTCCACAGTGCTTGCGCGTATTGGAGGGGTGTTGCATCGTGCAACACCAAATGGCGACCATTGTCAAAGGTACGACGAACACGGCCACTAATTCGAACATTTAATTGGGCTCCCGCTTCAACAATAAGAACACGTACCAGCGATGGCATGACACGAGCAATCGCAAAATACAGTGCAGGTCGATCAACGTACGGTGCCTCTTGAGTAGAACAAATATTGGGATCTACCCGGTAGTTGTAGTAGTGCTCATCGTGAGCTTGGTGATGGTAATGGTGATGATGTTTTACGAGAAATCGAACGCATTCTACCAGATTCCGTTCGGACATTTCGCTGGCACACACCACCTGGAGCATGGTACGTCCTGAAAATGGAGACACGCGATTAATGTTCAGTGGAGCATTCTGTTGTAGAATGGATCTGAGTCGAGCGAGCGTCAGTGCTGCTGCTGCTGCTGTTGTCGTTAATGTTGAAACAGGACTTTCTACATCCAAAGATGACGATAGCGATGCAGTTGTCTTAAACGGATCCGCTAGAGTTTCAATTCTATGGTAGGCTTCTTCGGTTCTCCCGAGCATGGCAAGATGCTGTTCTTCGACGAGCAATCGAGGATGTCTTTGAGCAGTAGTGCTAGTCGGCGGCGAGAGTCTAACCGAAATGCGTCGCTGTCGTTTTGAAATTCGAACACTCCCATTTCCATTTCCATTTCCACTGCCATTGCGACTGTACTCTACTTTTGACAGCGAACAGTGCATGTGCTGCTGCTGCTGCTGCTGGTGGTGGTGGTGGTGGTAATCCCTTTGGAGCAATAGGTTCCACAGTTCTTTCGACCCAGCACAACCGTTGCTCGTATTTCTTCCCAAAACAAAGTGCTTGGTTCTCTTGTTGAGAGGTGCTATTTGGTGACAGAGAACGGCCGCACGAAAGGTCGGTGACGCCGTCCACTCGAGGATGCGCATCCATAGTTCGGGTGGTAAATGTAAGAACATTGTAAGAGCATGTTGCGACTCTTCCTGCTGCTGGTTGTTGCAAGAGCGACAGATCCAGATCATGTTGGGATCTGCTTCGACTTGTTCGGCTGTAAGACCATCGATGCAATCCGATGCTACATTATACCACGCCTGACAGTGCACAACATCACATTGAATCCAAAATACTTTAGTAGGTCGTTCGTGTACCTGGCCGCAAACACAACCGTGCCAGGGCACATCTATCGGATCGTTACCCCAGCGTCCGTGATTCCGTCGAATACTGCAAGCAGATGAGACTGAGATGTCGTCGTCAGAATCATCCGCTCCTGCCTTCTCGATGGCTGCATTCAACGCTCGCTTGCTCCTGCAGGAACGAGAAGGTGTGCTCTCATCGCTTGCACGAGCTGCGTTTGTTCCTTCTAGTAGTAGAACTTCTCGTCTCGACTTGGCTTTACTCGTCGCCTTACTATCTGGTGTAACACAGGCTGCTACTGCCAGCTCTGTTGGCTGCATTATTATTATTATTATAATATTAGCTTGTTGTTTGTTGAAGCCTACTCTATTGTGTATTGTTTCCATCAATAATAAGTAAATAATAATAATAGGTCTACTTGGAGTAGTACTAGACTAATACTCTACTCCGTGAGTAGGGTCTACTAGTCTAGTAGTAGCAACAATAATAATATTATTATCTTTAAAACCCGAAGAGTTTTTAAAACTTATTAGGGTTAGAAACAATTTAAAAAAAACAAGCCCGGAAAGCAAGTATGAAGGCAGCAGCAGGTCCGGGCATAGTAGCCTCTTGGTAATGATGATAAGGGATGGGTTATGTCAAGGCAGAGCAAGATTCGTCCTGTAAAGTCGGATTCACGTTCGTAATTTCCAGGGACACCGGTAGTCCACCTTTTTAGAAAGCTGCGACCTCACGGACTAGAAATTATTGGTGCTGTGGCAGAGTTGCCCAACGTAGCCCTGAGAAGATTCGATGGAGACGTGGAATCGTGATCAGAAAGAGTCTTTTTCTAACCCCTCCCTTCCTTGAAAGATTAAACAAACAAGCAAACAAAGAACGCTCGAGATCCCTGTGCAGGTTACCTGCCCTCTCGAACACTTGGGGTACACCGTACGCCGTCTTCTTGGAACATAGCCGGGATGAGATCTGTCAGGATTTATTCTGTCGTTCTCCACTCCTTCCAAAATGTCGCTTCGTAGGAGAAATCCAAACTAATTTTCTTCATCACCTGAAGTCATTAGTGCGCATTACGTTCCGGCTGTTACGAGTAGCAGGAGCTCTGTCTGACTTAATTCATTGTTCTAGATAGAGAAACTAGGGAGACGTGTGATTTGGCATTTTACTTTTGGGCACAAAACGCCCGAGCCGCACAAATAAATGACTTCATTTCATCCAACATGCATTGGCACTTTCAACAGCTGACGTCGCCAGACGAACAAAGTTCCCCGGCAGGTCTTGCAATAAAACGTACACTTTCTTTCCTCGTCAACGAAATGGAGTTTTTACAAATTCTTGCTCCTTCATTGTTCTTTGACTGTCTCTGTGCCTGCGCTGTCTGCAGAGCGAGCTCATCAGTACCTGTTGGGTTTTCTGGCGGTGATAAAATAAATAATGGGCTCATCCTTTCGTATCCTTGGATATTCAGTCGTGTCTACGACCAGCTTGTAAAAAGCAGCTTTTGTTCACCGACAGCATTAAATAAAAAATAAGCAGACTACTAGACTACCAGGTAGCGCAATGAGACGATGATGGTCACGTGTATGGCACAGCTTGACTTCCTCAGGACCAAAACTGAGAGGACACCCATTGTCTGCCCTATTTTAGCATTCATGTTGATCTATTCGTACTAGTTGCTACAATGATAGCGTCGTCTCCTAACCATGATAATTATACATGCCGTCATTAAAGTAATCGCAAAGCTAACTATTTTTTACTGTCGCTACACTATTTTACGAATACATGTTCGCTTTTTCTAGACTCTATTCCAGAGCTGTATAGTATTTAGGACTGGAGGTTCTCAAGGATTCCCTTTCCGTTGGCCAATTCCTGGGCCATGAATCCAGCAGCAGCCAACATGGCCAAGCGACCATTCTGTAGCTCCTTGGTTTGCATGATTTCGAATTCTTCTGGGTCAGTGGGCATCAATCCAAGGGGATCAAATCCAAGATCTCCGGGAGTGTATCCATCGCGGAGCTGTCCGGGCTTGTCAAAGGGAACATCGGCAGGGTCCTTCCATCCAATGACGGCACGCTTTTGTTCAGCAGCACCGATTCCAATGATGAGAAGGCACCAAAAGACAGTAGGAACCTGCTCCAAGTGGGTAATGGCAGGTCCAGAAACGGAGGCATCCCAAAGGAATGACTTTCCCTCGACAGCTTCACCAGCCAAGAAACCAAGAGTAGCAAGCATGGAAACCTGAAAATATGAAATACAGAAAATTACACGGAACAAATAAATTGAGAATTGAGGAGAAAAAAATCCAATCAAATGTCATCTTGGTGGTGCACAATCAGTTTTCAACAACTTCCAACTTTTCTCTTGACAAAATATTATATTTACGTACACGTCCATGAGTCAATTCGGCTTCACGGTACCTCTTGAGAGTGGCTGGGTCGGCCTTTTCGGCAAATCCGAGAGGATCAAAGAATCCAACAGGAGCGAGGGCTCCAGGGAGAGTTTGAGGTGTGAAAGCAGTGGCAGAACCAGCAGCAAGTGCGAGAAGAGAAAGGATAGCGGATTTCATTTTTAGATATTATTTTTGTTTTTAATTATTGTTGGAAGTTTGGATTATTCGTTCGAATATCGAAAATTATGATCTACTAAATAAATTGTTTGTTTTTTTCCTTCGTCGCTTTCGAACTTTCTGCATGCACTACTCCAGAGAGTTCTTCTTTTCATCGATGATGCAAGCAATGATGATGTTAGCAAGAAAGCCACATCGGCATCGGAACATCTGATGATGAACAAGAAAATTAATACGAGCAGGTGGTGCTGATGATGTGTACAGATTGTTTGTTATGGATCTTTTGATGAATCATAGAAGCTAAAAGAAGAATCTTCATTTTTCTACTACTGCCTACTAGAGTAGACAAGTAAGATTCTAAGATACCTTTTGATCGTACGTCAGTAGTATCCTTAACCTCATACTGAACAATTTTATAGAAACAGTGTTACCAGGTACTGTACCACAACTACAGCCCGCAATGGGGACACACTAATGCTAGCAACATGGCGAACCCTCCCTCCAGGTGCTCCTGTAATGATCCACGATAATCAAATATTTCAGTTTTTTATTATAAATGGTTACTATTTTCTTTAGGAACGAGGAACTTACTTCGGCATCCCATTTTTTATTGTTTCTGGGTTCCATTGGCTGTAAGAGGTCCAAGCTGTCGCAATCGCGATTGTCCAGAGTTCCTCCATCGCATGGTTGCCTTGGGACCGAATTGAGCATATCGTTCTTGCCAGAGGGTAACATTGCGCAATAATGTAGGCATTGGCATTAAAAGAATGCCGCCGCCAACTTCTGGACTGGGATCGTAATTCTTATTTCTCCACAATTTGGCGTTCGGATCGCTTTTTGGATCATCTGGATCTTGCTCTAGGTGGTCCCACACAGAGTAAGTCCTTTGACGAATGCCAGCCACGAGCTCTCGTTCGCGCTCTGTATCACAGAGCATATTTCCGAACCGGCAAGAGTAAATGTGATGGCTCAATTCCAAAATATAGTCCGTAGTAATTTCGAAGCACTCTGGATACTGGTTGACAATTTGCCAAACACAGTCCAGGAATTGCAAAAAGATTGGCGAAATCTGACCTTCGTCAATGGCACCTCCGTCGGCACCCGAGACCAGTCCCGAACCTACGCCATCACGTCGTGGAATGCCATCGTCGCCGACGCCAACACCAACTCCACCTTTTCCTTCTCCGTGAGCACAACGTTTGTGAAAGGGATGACCAAAACTCATAAAATCCTTTTCCATCAAACAGGCGAATCCTTCCATGGTTCTGTAGTAAGGATCTAGCATCAGTTGCGCCAGTGCACTAACTTGCGAGGTCCGGTCCCAGCCGTGACTGCAGTGCAACAGTACTGGCATCCGGTGAACGTGGACCCAAAAGGCAGTTTCCCAGGAGGCTGCCAAAATGGTGCGAATTTGACTCAACCACTTGGTATCTTCAATGGCGGCTCCCCAGTTCACATCGTACGATGACGACGACGACGATACACCAATACCAGTACTACTACTACTGTTCGTGTTGAGACACAATGCCGACATTTTCTGGTAGGCATTTCGAACGGCATGAATATTTCCAATGTCACAGAATTGAAGTGTGGTACCAGGATAGTTCGACGTGTTTTCGTATCCGTATCCACCTGTACGGTTGGCCATGGCGGCACTACGAGGTCGAAGGTCCAATATCTTCAATCCACAATTTGCCTCTCGAATCCAATGACTGCTGGCCAAGTCGTTGGATCCTGTAAAGGCTGCCATTGTAGAAGCATCCATCATGTTTGAGGCGACTGGTGGAGGTTGGTCCCGCAAGGCATTCGCCGATTTGGCAGCCTCCATAATATGTTTGAGTACCAATTCATCAGCGGAAGATCGATTACCTTGCAACCCAATTTTGGGTTGGGAACATCTCCAAATAGAGGCTCCATCAATACCTGATGCCCAAGACAATGCTGGTAATCGTTGTTCACTGCGAAAGGCGGCACAGTTCTGTAACAGTCGTACAGCATCCGGATTATTTTCGTCGAGTGATGCAGGACCCACGAGGACACTGGGATACGACGAACATAGTTGATATTGTGCATTGAGTTGCGTGAAGATTTTCCAAGGTTGTACTGATGGTGTCTTTTTGTTATGGTTGCTGCTGTTGCTGCGGTTGCTGCTGTTGGTTTTTAATAACAATTGTCTTTGAAATTCTTCTACCGGTTCAAATCGTTTCCGAAACAGTGGTAGGTCAACCGTTTTTTGTCCTGTCGTTGGTTCTGTTACTACAGCACGTACAACATCTGCTCTTCTGGATTCAAAAGCAAAGAGATATCCCAAATTCCTTCGTCCGGGAAAGGCGTAGGTTAAAATAGCTTGATGTGCCTTGATAGTATCAGCATAATTAGGTGTTGTCAATCTCCAATAACGTTGTGTTTTGGACCAAATTTGCAATCCCATAAGTGTCGTAGTAGCTGTTGTTGGTGGTGTGGATGATGATGGTGATAATGTTGATGTTGATGCAGTTGTTGTTGATGTTGATGCCGTGTACACTGTCTTTTCCACCTTTTCCATAGTAGCCAGTGGAATTTCCAATACTGTTGGATAAGCGGGTGGCCAACAGGAATGATTCCAATCTTTGGGTGTCTGAAATGAATGTTCGAGCATAGATGGTGGTGTTGGGGGTGTCGTTGTTGGTGTTACAGCTGCATTTTCATCACTGTTCGTGTTGCCGCTGGTATCTGCTGCTGCTGCTGCTGCTGCTGCTGTTGTATCATTGTTAGTAATAGTAGTAGTAGTATGATGATTAACCGTATTCATAATGTACCGTATCATATCTTGTGTGGTTCCAAATAAAATTAATCGATAGTACGTCATGGCACAACACCATACTGTAGCACTGCTATTGCCATTCATGTTGTTGTTGTTGTTATTGTTATTGTTGTTGGCATATTGAAATCCTGTGGAATCACTAACATGAAGCAAGTTATGCAAAAACATAATCACACGTTCTCCAGGATACAATGTTTGATTATGACAATGCATTTTCACCAAAGCCGTTTTTTGTTCCGCGTCCAATTCAATATGAAACAATGACTGCTGCTGCTGCTGCTGCTGTTGTTGTTGTTGTGCTGGATTCATCATCATCATTCCATGAGAACTATTGCCACCGTAAGGACTGCTGCCACCTGATGTTGTGGGAGTTGCAGTTGCAGTTGCAGTTGTAGTTGTTGGTTGTCCCATCACGTTGTGATTGTTGGTTGCAACGGCAGCAGTGACTGGTACCGGTACAGACATTGGAACGAGACTATCAAAGTTATAATTGTTGTTGTTTTTGTTGTTGTTGTTAATTCCAATTCCATCCATAGACTGCGGTGATGATACATTCGACGCGACAGTTGCTACGCGTTGTGCCATGGTAGAAAATTGAGCAGCAAATCTTGATGTTTGTGCTTTCAATTGTGCTTCCCAATCTGCTGTTGCCGCCGCAGTAGCATCTGTTCTTGTTGTTGTTGTTGTTACGTTTGGTTGAATACCACCAGAAGACATAACTGGTGGTGGTTGTTGTTGTTGTTGATTGTGAGTCTGAACACCCAAACTACGCATAGCCGACGTCATTGCCGCCGCGGCAGCATTGGCTACGTTATGAGGTTGTGTAACAAAATGACCGCCACCAGTAGCAGTAGCAGTTGCACTGTTGTTGTTGTTGTTACTGGCAAGTACATCTTCGTGCAGAGGATGCAACAAAGGATCTACAGGTGGTTTGGAAGGAGCATTGGTACCATAATGATCCGTTGTTGTCGTTGTTGTTGAGCTGGCTGTATTACTGGCACTACCAGTACTACGAGTACTACTCATTGTTCCGGGTGGAAGCGATGGCGGTGAAGGAGAATCAATAGACACATCCACTACTCCATCATACTCATCATACTCATCATCCGCATTCTCGTTCTCGTTCTCTTCGTCACTGTCAATGGCAAATCCATCAATAACGACATTGGAAGCTTCGGAAATCATAGAATCAGCTTGAGCCAACAGCGCATCCAAATCTTCTTCGTCGTCTTCTTTTGCACTGTTAATCTTGTTGTTGTTGTTGTTGTCCTTGTTGGTACTACTGTTGGTATTATTTTCAGGAGTACTCATGTCGCAGAAATAATAATTACAATGATAATAATAGTAATAAGAATAATATATAACTCGTCTACCTGGTATTCTAATGTTTGGTTGTTGCTTGAGAGACACAACAACAACAACCAGTTACAATTAAAAAAATTATTCGCAGACTCGGAGTTGGATAACTAGAGCGGTACTGGTAGACCGTAATTAATACAGTAATTGTTCGTAGTATGCTGGTGTCGAGTAGACTAGCTAGTAGACCAAGTACGATGGTGTTGGCTGTGGTCTGTGCTGGCTATCCATCAATAACAAAGAATGATAAGAATGAAGAGTCTTCTTCGCATGCTAGCTTAAAGATCTCGTAACAAATTAATACGCAAAAGGACCAAAGAATGCTGAGGATGTGATAGGTTCACCTATTTTTCTCAACGACCAAAAAACTTCGTATGCTGGTAGGTCTACTACTAGTAGTAGCTACTTTGGCGGCAGCAGTGTATTACCTACTTTACCTGGTAAGAGTATTAGCATTTCTAGTAGTGCATAACTAAAACTACTCTCTACTAGCTAGCTTGTCTACTAGTCAGTCATCAAGAAGTTTTATGGAGTGGGAGTAGATTCCTGTTTTCATATTCTCCAGACTACTAGTAGTAGTTGCTACTAGCTAGTAGTAGATGTAGAAGGACAAAATAACAATCATGTTACATTCGTACTACTCGCACTATTACTAGGTCTAGCTATTACTATTAGTTACTCGGACTACTAGTCTACTACTAATAGTTTTCAGTAGACTCTAGTAGACTGCCTGGTAGACTAGTAGTAGAGTAGCTAAGCAGTACAGTACTCTACTCAAGTAGAAGAGTAGTAGAGGTACGAATGACCTTTGAATTGTCATGATTATTATTTGCATTCCAGTAATATCATTTCTACAACTAATAGAAATAATAATAGTCCACTGGGCACTTACTTCAGGCGCGCACAGTACGTAAGAAAGTAAGTATTCTTACACCTTGCACGAGAGAACGTGCGCTTCTTTTGGTGTTTGTACAATCGAGAGTGACGGCATGCTAGCTAGCCAACTAACCACTACTCTGCTTCGATATTTGCAACATTGAGCCAGCGCATTCCTTTCTGTGACCATCATGCTCCTCTGGAGGAGAAAACGTTTTCAAGTGATTTATCGGAACCTTCCCTTTGAATTTCTTTTTCCAGAACCACCATATCTTCCTCTTCCTCTTCATCTCGTGCCTCCTCCTGACGAAGCTGGCGACGTTGTTGTTGTTGTTGTTTCGCGTGCAACTCTTTTTGAACATCTCGATCGGTCCATCCCATGAAATCATCCAGGTAGGTAAAGAATTGTTGATAGTACACACGTCCATCCTTGTGATGACGATCGTGACGAGGAGAACCACCCAAAAATTCCGGCCATATATTGTGTGACATCCACGAAAAATTATATCCCGAATGAGATTCCGTTAACAGGTACGTAACGATAATGTTGTGTAAAATTCGACTCAACATGTGTTTCGGACCACCAAAGGGACTGATGTGCTGTACCAGAATATTGACCATCACTTGTAATCCTCCGTCGAGATAACTGTGTTGTACTGTTTCCACAGGATTTAAAGCACCATTTGTGTGACGATGATGATACCCGTGAAGTTGTCGTACATTCTTGAATGGACCTTTGTGCAACAGCACGTGGATGGGTGCAAAACATAAATCGTACAAAAACACACCCACCATTACTTCAATAATTAAAACACCAAAGGTCGGTGCCAAAGGTATGGGTTCGTGATAGGTATGAAATACTTGTTGGTAAATCCAAATACTGACAAGATACGATACCAGTGGATTGAACCATTCTTTGATACCCTCCATTGTCAATTTGGTCCAGCTCAGTGGATCGACTTGTGGTACTATTCCGTCCAATCGGTATTCGATTGGTTGTTGATCTGCCTGTTTCGCCTCTTTCTTCTCCAAACCCAAAATCAAGTGTGTACAAGAAAAGCAAGCAATGAAAAAGACAAAAGAGAAGGAAGCAACATGGGCTTCGAACATACTCGTATGAGTAATATCCCAATCGTACATCCACGACCATAGTGTTTGTGTGGCCACATCGAACGGTTTGGGATTGTACGCGTAGGCTGCCACTGTCAGAACAGGTGCCACTCTGGAACATTGTTGCAAAAGTGTAAATAAGTGCTGTATTTGTTGCTGGTCCTCCCTTGCTGTACCTGTACTGCCGCCAATATCAGTATCATCATCACGCAAAGACAGCTGTTTGGGACTTTGATCCATGGCACGTTGCAGCAGGTCTTTATTGGCAATGCTCCTACTAGCAGTAGCAGTAGCAGTAGCAGTAGCAGTGGAAGTAGTGCTGGTAGTAATAGTAGTCCCTTGCTGAGTTGGAATATCCAAAGCACGCGACGATTGATGCAACGGTTGTTGCGGGTGACCAATTTTAATCATCTTATTCTTGTTGCTGTTTACAGACGGCAGTAACCATGCCTCGGAAACAGTCAGGACTGCTGCTACCAAGAGCAAATACTGACGCAGAAAGACCATTATAGATATATTTCAATTTCGCCTTTACGAATCTTTGCTTTTTCAAAAACAACAACCACAACAACAACAACAACAAACTTGGGACCTACGGGCAAGCTACTTTAAATGATACTGTAGCTTTGATGCCAAGGTGGATGCCAAGATGTGGGGCAGTGAAAGTTCGAGAGAGATACGCTGACAATTCGGCGGTGAGCTGTGAGCTATCGATGAAGCAAAAAATAATTACTCCGAGTTGACTAGACTACTCGAGTAGATCTACTCCGAGTATCATTTATTTTTTTGTCTCTGCGTTGTTCTTCATGAGCGAGAGTATTATTATTACTATTATTTGAATGAGCGAAGCCTGAGCTGTTGCTCTGTGAGTCAATGGCATAAACCCTATCGTTAACCTTCAAATGGATCAAATAATTGACTCGACTTAGAGTAGTCTACTAGTATTACTACTAGTAGCTAGTCTAGAGTACTAGTACTGGCGCTGGAGTAGTAGTAAGAATAGTAGACTAGTAGTAGACTACTGTAGTACTGTAGCTAGCTAGTAGTGCTACTATCGCAGTAGTAGTCTACTCGTAGTAGTCTACTCGTAGTAGTACTACTGGAGTGCTACTAGTACTCTACTAGCTACTCGAGTACTACTGTAGGTAGAGAAGGACTAGCTACTAGAAGACTGGTAGAGTAGTTAGAGTACTAGTCGTCAGGCGTACTAGTAGATGTCTCGTACTCGAGTAGCTTTTACTGTCGATTCTACTACAGTAGCAATCTAGAAGGCACTACTAGTAGTAGGCTACTGCTACTACAGCCAGTAGTAGTAGACACTACTAAGTGTTGCTCGGAGTCGACTAAGACTTGCTAGTTTACACCTCTTACTGCTGTTGTACACAGTGAAAATAAAAATAATGCATTTTAAATGAAAAAGTGTAATGCATGTGTTGTTCTGGCCTTCTCCGTTCCGCTCCTTTGCCCCATCAATTTTTCTGTGTTTTGTTTGTTTGGTTGGTTATGGGATTCAAAAATCCAATAAAAGTCAATAAATAGTACTATGTATTCATGCAAAAGCAAGAAGAGAGATTTTCATTTTATCCAATGGACGTACGAAGACGAGTTCGCGTCGGAAGTTCCAAATTGGATCGTAGAGTTGGTCGGCCTACAGTTGACAAGTAATTATTGTTGGCAATATGACTCTCTCGAAAGGCTATCGTTCCCGGCGGTGGATGTTCCAAGTTCACGTGTCCATTGGCCACCAAAGCCGAATGCTCGAGCTTCAAAACGGCATTGCCATGAGCGATAGCGCTAATGCCAGTCAACGTGTTGCCAGAAATATTGCTTTCGCGAATACTGGCTGTTCCTTGCTCCAAGTACACACCCGAATGACCTGGAGAAACACGATCAAAAGAATACCACTGAGAATTGCCAATTCCGTTGCGGACAATATCAGATCGTTCCATGGACGCTTCACTACCGCGTCCGCCAACGTACAGTCCAGTGGCGGCACAGTCAAAAACCATACTGTCTTTCAACGCCACCATACCACCGTCCAAACATACAACACCACGTCCAGTCTTGGACGAAACGGACACATTCGCGAGCTCGGCACTAGGGCGCCGAATCGTGTCCACAAATGATTGCGGCTGCTGATTCCGAACAGGTTTCGGTGGCTCAATATGAACAGCAGCATTGCCATTCCATATATTGGTACCGTAGCTGGCATGTTCTAGATCCACACGACAGAGCTGTAAGTGACCCCGTCGAACTCGGAGGATGGGTTCATCCAGACTTCGTGTTTTCATCATCAATCGAGCTCGCGTAGGATACGCTGGAGGAGGATGCGAATAATGTTGACGTTGGCGAATCATCACAGAGGATACCGACTGTGCCCTGTGCATGGAAGCAGGGTGGTTGCGGCTGTTGCTGCTGCTTCCGCCACCATCATTTGAAATACGAATCGAATCGTAAAATGCATGATGTCCGATAATATTATTATCATTCTCCTCTTCTTGCTCTGCAGCAGTCGTAACAGGAATGGATTCAATTTCACGCTCAAGGGGTCGATCCATACCGTCGACCGCACCACGAACACTACGACAACCTTGCATCATCATTTGTCGCAATGCCTTGCCACTACTATTGTTGGAACGTCGTCGTAACATCGTTGACAGAGATGGAGACGACTGTACCTGTTGTTGTTCGAAAAAGGCCAAACGTGGCGAATAAAACCTATTCTCGGGAAGCTGAATCGTTTCCAAGGCAACAGTAACAGTTTCGTCCACACTGTCAACGACGAGAGATTCTTCTACAACGTGTCTTCCAGGACGTAACAGGATACGAATAGATCGGACTTGTTTTTGCTCATGTTGTGAAGACTTGCGAGAACTGTTACTGGGAGTCACGGTTGGAAGACCTAAAAAACCGTTGCGACTGAGTACCATGGATTTCTTCTGCTTCTTGCTATTGTTGTGAGAACTGTTAGAATCTTCCGAAGCCGCCGCCAAAGCACTGGCAATGCTAAAATAGTCTGTAGGAACAGTGGGATGCAAACAATAATACTCCTTCCAAGAAATAGTTGGCAATTCATCCCGTCCTTCCTTCCACTAATGTAATATCAAGTATAATATAAAATGAAATAGGATAGGTCAGAATTTGTTCAAGTTCAAAAACATAACACATAATGAAATCAATCAATCAACCAAGATTACAATAACAAAAGAGTTCATCGTACCTTGTACATGCCTTCGGAAAGGGTTCTCCAGGTTGCATCGTTGTGGGCAATCAAGTGGTACCAGTACCGATTGACTTGCATCAATCGGTAGATCAATTGGGGTGATAGAAATGACAGTACGTGGGCAACCAAAACATCCACACATTGTACTTCTAACCATTGCAAAACATTGAAAGGTGGGCCGGTAATGGACATGGTATTCTTCTTCTTCTTCTCGTTTTCGGAACTCTTCGTCTTAAGAAAACGAGGTGTCAATTTCTTCCAGAGAGACTTCTTCTTCTTCTTCTTCTTCTCAATCTTGCTAGTCTGTGGTTGGTTAATGAATAGCCTGGGTTCTTCTTGACAATCCGATAACAAAGTAGCAGTATCCCTGTTGGTCACCTTCACTGGAGTTCCTTCTGACAATACTGATGATAAGGATGATGGTGAGTCCGAAGAGATAATGTCGTTGTTGCAAGCAGCAGTGGTAGTAGTAGCAGCAGCGGTAGTAACGACAGTGATAGTAGGTGGACCAGAAATGGACGAATCTTGTGTATCGTAGGATGAGAGAGAATCCACACCGTGGTGATAGTTCTCAATATCGTCCAGTTCACAAGTAGTCGCCGTATCCGTTCTTGGTTTGGATGGATTCGTTGTTGTAGTAGAAGTAGTAGTAGTAGTAATAGTAAAAGTAGTATTGTCATCACCACCCCGACTGCTATTGATAATAGCTTTTTGTTGTAATTGAAGCTGCAGTTGCAATGGATCACTCCGAAGCAGCAATGCAGAAGAGGAAGAAGAAGAAGGAGAGGACATTTTTTTTAAATATTCTTTTTCAAAAAATAAAAGATATATTTATAGATTTGAATCGGAAGAAAAACTTGTGGGAGTGGCAAGTTTTGAGCGGATAGTTAAGTTGTAATAAAGCAGTGGAGTATCGCCAGCATTTACTGACTGCACTAGTAGTTGTAGTTGTAGTCGTAAGAGGCGAGGCGAGGTGCGAAGCGAATCCAAATGCGTCTTTCAATTCTGTTTCGAATTCAAAAAAGGATATGCTACACTGGTACGTCGGATCCAATGTTATTAGTAACCTAACGAGCTTCCTCAACAAGTCACTACTACTAGTAGTCGTAGTCGTAGAGGGTACTTGTATGTGTAGGCGTTTGTGGATTTTGGTGAGGGTTGCACAAAAACTGGAAAGAGCAACTGCTACAAAATGCGAAAAGATTTTGAGGCAGAGAGTCTCAAAGAATTGCTTCCAAAGAAAAGCAATAGAAACGCCTCTCTGATTTTGCATAGCTTCTGACCGTTGATGATGTTGTGTGTGCATGCATGAAATGAAATTCGGATTAGAGATGTTTCACCCCCTAATTTCATGATTGAGTGTTTGTCTACTAATTATTACCTCTCCCCCTTTCTAGATGACCCCTTTTTGAATTATCGAGCGAGCTCATTCACGGAAAAATCGCAGAGACATTCTCTCTCTACAATTCAGTAGTTACTGGATCTCTGGATGTTTCGTGAAAAACTGCGAGAAGATCAAGTCAATCATCATGACTTTGTTCAACTGACGTCTAACCTACGAATTGTTTGCAATGACAGGACTGAAATAATCTACTGAAGAAGTAATTGCGTGGGAGCACTGTAGTCTGGAGTCCTCTCCCATGTGCACATGGGAAGTGGGTAATACTCTTATAATGATTCAAATGAATCCGAAGGAATTCAGAGGAAACATACCTCTACTAGTTGTATTCGTAGCTAGTAGTTATTTCGTTTTACAACTCGAAGGCTTACTAGTATTGAAATTGGCAGGGTGGCCTGTTTTATCCCCCTGGGACTGCAGAGGGTATTCACAAGCATCCCGTTTATTGCACGCGAACGCTGCTGTTCTCAAAAGATTGTTTAGTTACTCTTTACTCTCTCCCTATGTATCTAGCGCTATCAGGACTGAATGTTTAGCTGGCACTGCCGCCGTCAATAGTCATGCTTTTCAATAGTACCTTTCAGTCCAAGAGCAGACTCGTAGAATGTTATGTTGGGCCGATAGTTTCGTTTGGTCCAGTTTTGCATATCGATAGTCTCGATCGGTAATTGTTCCTTCCCCGCGACTTTGGCTACTATCACTATAAATTCCTCAATCACTTCGCGCTGTTCGGGACTGGCACCCAGCTTGTCGAGATTATCAACATGCTCGGCGAGGTATTTCTCGATTGCATTGGAACAGACATGACTGGCAAAGACTGGAAAACCGTCAGCAGCAGTAGCACCAGCAGACAACGGCGACGGAGGATACACTGCATCCACAGCAGCGGCTAAATCGCACAGTATATAATTGTCACTTTTCATCAATTGTAATCTCCATTCTTCGCGAAAGGTGCCATTGGACCAACGAAGGATACACAGAGAAAACACAGCCGACTTGGAAGCCAATGCCCCCGGTGATGATGATGATGTTCCTTCGAGAATGTCCATGGCCTGTTTCAAAGACGCATGGTGCACCACGTTGGATAAACCCCGAAGTTCAGCTTTCCATTGAATATTCAACAATCCTGCGGCATTCCAATAGTCACGTTGCTCGCTATGGGATAAAGATGTCCACAGGTGACCATCAATCAAGTCATGTAGACCTGGTACATTCTCCAAATCAATATAGCACAAGGCTTGATGGAATTCCATATGACCTTTCATAAAAGCGGAAGGATTGGCTTTTTGAATAATTGGACGGTACGAATCGATGAATTGTATACATTCCAGGATCCTGCCCTGTGAATAGAGACAATGAGCAATGGCATGAATCGTCCAAAGATCTTGAAAGTCATCGATCGTTACTGCCTGACGTGCAATTTCTTCTGCGCTTTTACTATCACCATTCATGTGCATGGCAAAACTGAGAATTCCTCCCGCGTAGGGTGTAGACCGTCTGTAGACATCTAACGGCTTGGCTGCCTTTAACATTTTTCCCGAACAGGCCATCCAAAAGGCAATCTTGACCAGTATCGGGAGGAGTGGTTTACACGGCAGTTAGCAGTTAGGTACAATTGTTTTGTCGGGATTCAATTAGACTACTGGTAATAATAGTATAATACAACACACAATATGTTTCCCATGCTTGATGTTTGCTCAGTGTTCAGCCATCACAGCAGCAATCAGAGGTGACTTACATTGACAGCTCGCTCACCGTAGAATACAGCTTCTAATCCATGTGTATGATTACACGCTTGGACAAAGTTATCGTACGCAATGGACAACCTGTCGTCAAGTAAAGCCTTGAGACCTCGATGAAAGTAGGTCAGGCTACTACAACTACTTTTTCCGTCCTCCTCCTCCTCCTTCTCCTCCTCCTCGCTACTATTACTACTTGTAACGATTGTGTCTAAAGAAGATAGACAGGACTTGGCCTGATCGATTTGACCCAGGTTGAATAAGGAGTCTACACGTAACAATTTGAGAAAAATGAGTGTTCGACCATCAGAGGTTTCTGTTTCCACACTTGCTGCTGCTGCTGCTGCTGCTGTTGTTTTTGTTGTTGTATCGTCCTTGGAAATTTCGTGCGGATTCTGTTGCCCCAGTATAGAATGCATGTACCTTTCTGCTGTGCGCATCGACATGATGCCAAAGCAAGCTATGTAGTGCAACTGAAAGACAAAAATGAATTAGTTTGATGAAACGGTGTCTTATCTACTCTATCACTTGGACTCCGAGTCGAGCTATTGAACGATAAAGTTGTGCAGTAAAATATAAAATAGTAATGTTAAGAAGTAGAGTACTACTGTACCTGGTACCTGGTAGTAATGATGAAGTGCATGAATGCCAAAATGAAAGAGAATAATGATGATGAGTACACAAAATAGGATTAGGGATACAATACAAGAAGTCCAAGTTTGCTCAGAATGTATTACAGTATTTTTTAGTACTCTAGACTAGTAGTAGCGTAGTACGTAGCTACTGCGTACTCTAGTAGTAGTAGCAGATTAACGTACCGTAGTAGGAGGAGAAGTATTTGTTTCGACAATTGCGATTTGCGACAATAATTTTTAGCAGCAGCGGATGAAGTTGCAGCAAGCAGCAAGCAGCATGCTGAGACGAAGAATAGTAGTAACCGCTTCTGAGATCCGTTGTTTCTTGTTGTCTTGGGCGGCAGCAAAATTGCCGCAATTTTCTCTTCCTTTGACCTCTTACAGCACAAGCACAAGCAGTAGTAGTTACAGAAGACTTGGTAGAATACCAAAACCACATCGAAGCTTTTATTATTCATTTTCAACAACAACAGCAGCAACAAAAACAATGTATGCTGTTTGTACTATGCAAAGAACAACACAAAAACGAAGAAGATTTTCGTCGTCTAGTCAAAGTCAAAGTGATTGTACTTCTACTATTCTTTCATCGAGTTGCAACCTAAAAAAGAATAGTACCGATGATCTACACGAAGAGTCATCACCAGAAACAGCAGCAGAAACAGCAGCAGCAACAGCAACAGAAACAGCAACAGCACAGGCCACACGAGGAACACGAAATACTTCTAGTACTGGCAGTAGCATGAGTACTACAAATATTACTACTACAAATACAAATACTAGTACTAGATACTTGCACATCGGACCAAGTGGAGATTGTTGGACCGGTGCATCCATGTACGCAGCGAAACACTTGCAACCTGATTACGTCAAAAGTTTCATCTTGTCGTTTCCTACACACACATCATTATTATTTGTATGTGATGAAATTCCAGAAATGGAAGTACTATTGGTAGAATTTTTAGAAGAACACAATGATATGGCTCATCAACTGTACGATGAAGGATGTTTTACAAACGACTTTTGGATTCAGTTGGAATCCTACTACACGAGACGAAAAAATGAATAATCTTGGATGAATCTTTTTGGTTTTTAATTTAATGCGAATGGTTATCCTGTAGTTATAATTTTTACTGGAGTTATTATTAGTATTTCTTTCAACGAGCTATACTTCTAAAAGGTGGCTCGTCCACTGTGAGAGCCTGTACTACTGTCGCGAACGGCGTTCTTCTTCTCGTTGTTGGTGTTGGTGTTGTTGCTGCTGCTTTTATTGTAAACATTGGCAGCAACAGCAAAATTGGCAGGAACAGATTTTGATCGGGATTGCATTACAACACCTGTGGAACCAGCTTCGTCAGCAAATGACGATTTGGCGGACGTGACTTCGGACGTTGACGTTGAGGATGACAACGACAGTTCATCAGACGACTCTTCCTTTTCGTCGCACTCGGGAACGGATGCTGGTGTTTCCCAGGAAATTTCTAAATTACGCTTACTGATGCTGCGACCAACCAAAAGTGGTTGATTTCGTTGTTGGGTGCGATGGTGGTACAACTTCATTTTCGCAGTTTTAGGAGACGGTGGTGACGACACTGCAACTCGGAGCTTGCTGCTTTGACCAGTAGCAATAGCAGCAGCATTAGCAACAGCATCAGCATGAACATCCTGGTAATAACGATCGCGACGCTTGGAATGAGGAATCAAAACATGCTTGATGTACTTGAAACTGGCCTCCAAGTGGCGACCTAACGCGGAATCGTTTCCGCGTTGATTGAAACTATCGTAAGCATCGATCATCATGTACCTTTTTTTTTTGTGAAATATTGTGTTGGAAGAAGAGAGTTTAGTATTGTATTGGTGGTTCAGAGATTGACGGGCATACAGTACACAGTACACACACTCACCCATTATACTTGTTGTTCGGATTTTTTGCTTTAAGTAATGATGGGTCACCGTCATTATCGTCGTTGTCGTTGTCGATAGCTGCCACTGCTACTATCTCTGGCGCTACTACTACTGTTGCTGATGAAAGAAAGAAATATACCATGGCCTGATCCCATTTCATCAGGTTGGAACACGTTTCCATTGACCGAAGTTTAAGGATGCATCGAGGACAAATCCATAGCGGAGCACGGGAAGTTCCGTGAAACGAGCAAGAGGGCGACTGCTGCATCTCCTTTTCTGTCTTGCGAGAGCGAGTAGGATAAGATTATCAAAAAGATGGATAACAAAGATGTGCAGTGTTTTATGTGCAGCAAACATTGATAATAATAATTCGTCTGAAACATGAATGGATTTCTCGATGCATGACTCAACGTGTTCTTCTTTTTCGTGTACCGCTCGCTCATCCGACGACAAGAAACAGTACAGTATCTTTATGATACTATTCTACTAGCTAGCTACTAGTTCACTACTAGTCCACTACTAGTCTACTAATAGCCTAGTCTCGATTATTCGTTGCCTTTTTACCGCACAAGACATGTCATACGTAGTGCGTCGAGTACAGTTACGTTGTTACTGTATTACTTATTTTATAGTTTGACAGCAACAAATTGTACGAGTGTTCGCCCGTGATCCGAATCTCGAACAATCTCATCGTGTAAAATCTTCCACCGACCTTGGTTCCTGCTGCTGCCACTGCTGCCGCTGCTGCCACCACCACCAAATATGGTACTTAGTTCGTCACGTCCCAGTACATTCTTTTCCTATTCATTGTTTTTAGTAACGACGAATGTAATGTGCACACGCACACAGAGAGGCAGATAGAGAGTAAAATATGCCGCTTTAGATATCAATCATCGTACTGGTAGGGGCGAACCCACAATTTGAAAGAGAAAAAATGAATAACACACCTGAACAGTCCCGAAACACGCTCACCAACAACAAAAAAAGCAAGACCTATTATGACAAATTTTATTTTTGACTTACTTTTGGATGTTGGAAAGGCCAAGATGCATTCACATGTGGTTTGGCGAATTGAGATATTGCCACCAATGTACCCGTTTCAATGAGAGAAGATTGTGCTATAAATTGCACCAGAGAACGATTCCAAAATCGTACCATGTACAAACATAATAGGACATGGTTCATCTTTTGTTCCGTATTGTTGTGGTGTTGCTGTTGCTGTTGCTGTTGCTGTTGCTGTTGCTGTTGCTGTTGCTGTTGCTGTTGCTGTTGTTGTTGCTGTTGAAACCATTGTTCAAATTGATTATCAGTATTGTTCGGTCCCCAGTGACAAGTAGCACATCTTGTAACGTCCTGTATACCACGTCGCTTCCAAAAAGAAACACATTCCTCTTCTTTTTCGTGTCCTTTCTGCAACTGTTCCTCGAAGGAAGTAGTAGTATCTACTGGTACTGCTGTGGGAAGAAGGGGACGTTTATTATTTATATTCGTACCAATCTTGTTTTTGTTTTTGTTTTGGTCATTCATTGGTGCCCCATGTGATCGATAACGCTGGTCCATGCCGACCACACAAAAGGACATGGTACTACTAGCAGTAGCAGCAGATCCATTCCTATTATCATTTTGGTTCATCACAGGGACGGATCTATTGCTGCTGCCGTTGTTGTGAATGTTGATTTGCGTCGCAGTAAGAGCAGACTTGATTTCTTCGGCCAAAAAACAAACATCACGACCAGATCCTGATCCTAGATCCCATATTTCGTATACACAGTGATTGTTGTTGTTACTGTCATTATTGTGTATTCTACTAAATTTCTCCTCGTCCGGTTGTGGTTGTTGTTGTGATGTTTGAATGGTTAGCAATCGTTTTGCCAATAGTGGAAACAGTACGGTTTGAACCATAGGATCTGGTTTCCAAAGACGTGGAAGAGGACGAAACGACACCACTGCTTCGTCGTTGCTCATTCTTTGATTCGGCGCAAGAAGCTCTTTTGTGGTATTCTTCGAGATGAGAATATTCAAATGCTCGGCCTGTTTCCAATTCCTTTCACTGTCCGATAATATGACAAATGGAACTACCCATGGTTTCTGTGCTCTACGTTTCTTTTTCTTTGAGGTTTCGTCGTTGCTGTCGTCATTTTTGTCTTCGTTGTTGTCACCTTCATCGTCTTCATCATCGTTGAGACACAAAAAGAAACTTCGAATTATAGCAATAGCATCATTTTCTTTTTCTTCTTCCTCCTGACGGTGTTTACTACTTGTAGTTGTTGCTGATACAGATATTTGTGGTGGCATTATTGGTGGTATCAGAATCACAAAGGCATCTTGTCGTGGTGGTAATTCGTACGATCGTTGTCGAATGGAAGCAAATGGAATGTGAATGCTACCATCAATATGACGTTGATGATATTCTGCATCGCTGCGAAGATCTAACAGAGGTAGTAGTAGCTGTTGTGAGTGATTGGCAGCGTACCAATCATGTACACTTCCAATGGGAATGCCACGGATTGTTTCCTTCTTAGTAGTAGTAGTAGTAGTATTGTGCATAGTAGTAGTGCCTCTGCTACTGCTACTGCTACAACAACGACTGATACTGATACTATTATCATCGTTATCACTCGTTTCCATCACCACCTTTTTATCCATCTGATTATTATGAAAGCATCAGTCTAAAGTCTTGAGTCTAATAGCTAGCTAGTCTAATAGCTACGTACGGTAGTCTCATAGCTAGGTTAGTACTCGAGTACTAGGCTAATGTCTGCCTAGCCAGAGGCCAGAGTAGTGTTTAGTATGCGATTTTTGGGTAGAGATTATCAATCTTATGTTCTCGTCATCATTATTATTTTTTATTTATTTCACCGGCTCAGGAACATTAGCGTTAACGTTTACTCTATTCAAATTTGATGAGCGTCAGCGTCCAAGTTTCCCTGTTTTTTTTCGGATTTTTATTGAATTTTAAAAGAATGCTTGAGATTCATCGACGACTACTACCGTAACTACTATTAGCTACCGGTACCTGGTACCGTACGGAGTACCTGTTAGTCTTCTACCTGGTACCAAGGTACCTGGTAGTCTTTAGAAATAGTGACTCTAAGTAGTAGTACTAGTAGTAGGTCTAATCAAATTCTCGTTTGGGTCAAATTGCACGACCACTGGCCGCAACTTTTATCGACTGTCGTTCCTTCCGTACCTGGTAAACAATTAAAAGGGATTGTTTTTTATTCCGGAAGTATGCTACCTGGTACAGTAGTTACTTGTTACTCGTACCAGGTACAGGTAGAGAACCACCTGGAGGGTCCGCCAAACCCCTACTTTTAACCCTAATAGAATTTTAAACCAAGAGGTTCTTAAAGCTTTAAATACTGACAAAGAGTTTGAGTCATGTTGAAATATGTTGAAATAAATCGTGAT
>Ga0100391_1000524_pt1 | contig 44987 bp, 46 predicted proteins | sample CryGeymeta201515_FD_81541 | JGI IMG/M metagenome (GOLD analysis project Ga0100391, IMG submission 81541) | Groundwater microbial communities from Crystal Geyser aquifers in Utah, USA - Crystal Geyser metaG 2015-15 | ecosystem: Environmental > Aquatic > Deep subsurface > Groundwater | place: USA... | reverse complement strand
TACTATGACTATATCGTTATCAGTTTGATAAACATCTATAGTTAAAGCTCCTTCTACATCATCTCCGTCTGAAACATATCCTGCTTCTTGGTCTGACATAATATTTTCTTCTGAATCTGAAACATATTCTGTTTCATCATCAATCAATTCTTCCTCTCCTGAGAATCTACTTCTCAAACTTTCTCTAATATCTTCTTCCTCTATTAAAGTTTCGTTTTCATCGAAGTTTACTGCTCCTGTTAATTTTCTTAGAATGCTAGACATACATTTTGATTAGGTTATTATTGCTCTTATGTATTAATAATATAATATCAGATATTAGTTTAAAAAGCAATATAATTTTTCATGATTTTGAAGCTTTTTGTAATTTTGAGACAAGAAACAACATATATAGAAACATTGGTAAAAAAATTAATATATATATATATTCAAGATAAGCTGAAACATTATATATTTTTAATTTACTTAATGCTAAAACAAAATTATAAATTGAATGAAATCCTATACTTAAGACTACTCCAAAAATTAAATATAATTTATTTTTATTATTCTGATAAATATAAAAAGCATATGCAAATAAAAATGTGCTTATAAGATGAACTACTACTGCTGTTATAGTCCTTAAAATTAATATACTCTCTAATTCTCCTCCTCCAACTGAATCAAAATTATTAAGTGAAACAAAAATATTTTCTATTCCAGCAAATCCTAAAGACAAAGTTCCCGCATAAATAAATATATCTATAGGTTCGTCACAAAATTTAGATTTAAATACAAATATATAAAAAACTAAGAATTTAACTAATTCTTCATTCAAAGCCCCAAATAAAAATGTACTCAAAAATGGATTAATTTCCAGATTAAAAACTTTTATCAAATCATTTCCAATAAAAGATATAATTAGTACTGGTATTGCCACCAACATTCCGAGAAAAAATACATTAAATATGTTTTTAAATTTTTCTGGATGGACATCTTTTTTCAACACAAACCATAGCCAGATCAAGCTTGGTATCAGTGATATAACTATTGTATAAATAAGGTTATAAAGTATGTCCATTTATATTTATAATATTTTTTCTGTTAAAATTTGTTTTGCTTTCCTTGCTCTTACTCTAGTTGTTTTTAAGTTTTTATCTTTTCCATTACTCATATCATTAAATAATATTTTTATTACATCTTCAAAAGTTTCTAATAATTTTTCTCCTGATTTTTTAGCATTATATTTTTTAGACTTATAAAATATATGTAAAGAAACATTATATATATTTTTATTAAATTCTATTATTCCTTCTAATTGATTATCTTCTTTTACAAAAGTTTTCAATTTTTCTGATTTCTGATATAGATCTTGTTTGATCTCTTTGCTTATATCTAAGTTCTTGAAAGTTATATTATTCATAGATTTAAAACTTAAACTAATACATATCTATTATACCATGTATTGAATTTTGTATATAGATTAATTTAGGGTTTTATTTTAACTTTTCAAGTAAATTTTTAATTCTACGAGTTCTTGTTTCTTCAGTTTTAGCATCAATAATTGATAATATTATAGCTTTCTTTTTACTTGGTGCCAAATTATCAAAATTCAATTTTGTAATTTCATCTGAATAAAGAACTTTTTTTAAATAATATGGAATTTTTACAATCCTTGGGGTAGTATCTAACTCAAGTGTAATCTCAACCACATCTCCACCTTCTATTTTTGCATTTTTTCGATTCTCAGAACTTAAACTTATCATAAATTTCTCTCCTATTTTGCCAACTGCACTACGATAGCTATAATTATTTAATGTAACTATGACTAATGGTTTCTTCCCCCCACCTAATTGCTTAAGAATCTTTTCAGTAACTTCAATTCCTGTTTTATTACCTAACTGTAATATTTTAGTTTTAAATTGCATAATAATTAATTTAAGTCATTTCTGGTAGTCTAATATTTTAGTTTGATGGAAATTTTTCTATATCCATATAAAATATTTCCCATGTGTGTCCATCAAAATCTTCAATAGTTCTTTGTTGCATAAATCCATAATCTATCATTTCCTTTGGTTCCACTCCACCAGCAGACAACCCTTTTGTCATAATAGTGTTTACTTCATCAAAACTAGAAACTGATAATGAAAATAATCCAGCTAAAGTTGATTTTGTATCTGCAATAGGTTTTGTTGCAAAAGTTGCAAATTTTTCATGAGTCATTATCATTACAAAAATATTTTCGCTCCAAACCATACATTTTGCGGTATCATCTGAAAATTGAGGATTATTTGTAAATCCTAATGCTTTATAAAAATTTTCTGATTTCTGTAAGTCTTTTACTGCTAAATTGACAAATATTTGTTTTATCATATTCTTAGAGATTAGATTATTGTTTAATTGATATGAACTAATTTTACGAATAAATACTCAATATTAATAAGTTTCATAAACAGTTCTTATATCTATTTTATATTATTTATAGAGAATATACTAGTGTAAATAAATATTATACATATAAGAAATGTTCAAACAATTTGAATCTTCTTAATTTTTATATATACCAAGAATTAATCTTCTAATCAAATAATTTACTTCATCTGGTGTTTCTAATGGACTTAAATGACCTCCTTTAACTGTAATAACTTCACCTATTGGAGGTGTTCCAACATAATCTTCTTCTCCAAGTAAAGCTATATTAGGTATTGTTAAGGTTTTAATAATCTCTGTCGTATCTTCTGCCTCAATTCTAACTACCTTATCAATATATCGAATTTCTTTATTCGTTAATTTTTTCATAGGAATGATAAGATTATTAATTAAATTAGGATTAGCTAATAAACTCTTACTACCTATTAATGCTTTCCCTGCTTGTTTCATATATAAATTTCTAAAAATAAGTGCTGTGTGTTGAAACATTATCTTTAACTTTTCTTTTTTCGATATTTTTTTAAATGGCATATTACATAAACCTAAAGATATAAATCGTTTTGGATTTTTAATAGCAGCTCTCAAAATAGTCATACTACCCCAAGAATGACCAATAGCTATTACTTGATTGATTTTTAGAATATCTAAAATTTCAAGCAACATATCTGTACAATCATCTAGATCCCAATCTTCCTTAATATTTTTCTTACTTTCACCATGCATTGGCATATCAATAACTATAATTGGTCTATCATTAATTTCTAAAGTTTGTTTATCCCATAATTTGTGGTCTAAATAAACACCGTGTAAAAAAATTATCGGAATTTCTTTTAAATGGGTATTCTTTCGAAAGATAGTAATCTCACCTATTTTAAGTTCAATAATTTGCTTTTCCATTTGATTAAATATATTTTACTAATTTTATATTAATTTTTCCTCTAAATCCTCTTCATTCAAAATTTTCACTCCCAAAGTTTGGGCTTTATCCAACTTAGAACCTGCTTTTTCTCCTGCCAGAAGATAGTCTGTATTTTTACTTATTGAAGATACAACTTCCCCACCTTGTGATTCTAAAATAATTTTTAGATCTTCTCTTTTGTACTTTATAAATGTTCCTGTGATACACACTTTTTTATCTGTAAAAAATCCTTTTTTAAAACTAAAATCTTCAGGATAATCTATTTCTACACCTGACTCTAATAAATTATTAACTTTCTTTTGATTGTTTTCATTTTGAATAAATTCAAAAATACTTTTTGCTACTATCTCTCCAATGTCTTTTATTTCTTGTAATTCTTCTAAATTAACTTTGATTAAATCTTGCCAATTATCAAATTTATTTGATAAAGATTTTGCTGTCTGTTCACCTACATTTGAAATTGCTAAAGCCTGTATAAATTTAGTAAAAGTTATCTTTTTTGATTTATTTATACTTTCTATTAAATTTTTAGCTGATTTTTCTTTAAATCCTTCTAATTTTAATAAATTTGATTCTTTTAGTTGAAACAAATCAGCTTCTGTTTTGAGTAACTCTGCTTTGATTAATTTATCAATAATTTTATCACTTAACCCAACAATATTGAAAGCTTGTTTTGAGACAAAATAAGATAAATTGCGAAGAATTCTAGCAGGGCATTCCAAATTTGGGCAATAAGAATTGATCTGACCTTCTTTTTGTTCAAGTTTACTATCACATACTGGACATGCCGTTCCTATCAGAAAATTTTGACTCTTTTTTGGACGGAGACCTTTTATTAGACTTACAATTTCTGGTATAACATCACCAGCTCGTCTTACTATAACTGTATCACCTATTCTGACATCTAATCTATCTATTTCACTTTGATTATGTAGAGTTGCATTAGAGACAATTACTCCATAAATCTCTACGGGTTCCAGGATAGCCACAGGGGTGATTTTCCCTGTTCTTCCTACTTGTAATCTAATATCATTTATTATAGTTGTTTTTTCTTCTGCTTCAAATTTAAAGGCTATCATATAGCGAGGTCCTTTTCCAACAAATCCCAATTGTTTTTGATATTCTAAATTATTAATTTTAACAACTATTCCATCATAAGCAAAGTCTATTTTGTCTCTATTTTTAAATAATTTCTGATGAAATTTTGTTATATCTTCTAAATTATTAAACAAAGTATTTTCTTTAACAACTGGGAACCCTAATTTTTCTAATAACAAAAATGATTCTTCTTGTGTTGTCTGTCCTAAATTAGTCATTAGACCCCAAGAAAAAAAACTAAGATTTCTACTAGATGCAATATTACTATCTAACTGACGAATCGAACCTGCTGCCAAATTACGAGGATTAGCAAAAGTCTGTTCTCCTTTTTCTTCTAATGATTTATTAACTTTGATAAAATCTGAGGTCTTAACATAAATCTCTCCTCTAACTTCTATATTACCATTATATTTAGACAAAAAATCTGCTCCCCAACCTTGCCTGATACTATCCAGTTCTGAAGATATTTTATCTAATTTTATATCTAATTCAAGAGGAATATTATGAACTGTTTTAACATTATGTGTTACATTTTCTCCTACAAAACCATTTCCTCTTGTGGAGGCTATTTCTAAATTAGAATTTTCATAAATTAGACTTATAGCAAGTCCATCTAATTTTAGTTCACAAAATAGGTCTATCTCTGAATCTTTTTCTTCTAAACTCAATAATTTTTTATTTTTGGAAAACCAATCGTCTAATTCACCAACAGAAAACACATCTCCCAAAGAGAACATTCTTTCCGTGTGAGTATGTTTTTTAAATTTATCCAATACTTCTCCAGCGACTCTTTGTGTAGGTGAATTCGAACTAATATATTCTGGGTATAGTTCTTCTAAATTAGAAAGCTCACTTTTTAGCTGATCTAATATATCAGGAGCAATTGTATCTATATCTCTAATATGATAATTATTTCTATGCAGATTAATTTCTTTAATCAACACTGATATTCTATCTTTAGCTTCTGATTTTGTCATATCTAATTTTAATCAAAATATTTTAATTACTGAATTCTACTCTAACTACTCTATTAACTATCTTACCTGTTCCATTATCAGCTGTTGCTTTTGATATTATAAAAGGAGTTGCTCCAAATGTATAATCTAAACTACAATCACTTTGAACACCATTATTGGTTTCTATATTACATGCTGAATTAACGACTGGTGAACCATCACAAATCCCTAAATCAGCAGGATTTTGGTTAGTAGTAGGATTAGAAGCACATTCGATCCAAGCCTCCGCTCCTTTTATAGCTTTATTATAAGCTTGTTGAGATAGATTAGCATCTCGACTTGTCCTAAGATCAACATTCGTCTTAATAGAGATATTAAATAATAATGACATCATGACTATTGTCAATATCAAAACTGTGAATACAGCTATATCTCCTTTTTTGGTATTTAATCTTTTTAATTTATTCATAATAATTTAATTATTTAAATTCTGATTTCTAGGAATAATACTCATCTGAATTGGGAGCACAGTCTTAGAACCATCTTGCCCTAGAACTGATTCTGCTTGTAGAAACACAGTAACTAAATGTCTCATCCCAGAAGTTTCTGCAACTGTATCTCCATCCAAATCTAATAATTGATTATCTACTAAATTGATTCCTGTAATCAAGAATTCTGATGGATTATTAATATCAGTAGAAGTTGAAGCTACAGTTTTTTTAAGAATATTATTATCATCTCCAGTAATTTCATATTTGACATCTTCACCTTCCTGATTAGTAAACTCTATTCCATCAGTTATTTTTTGTATATTACTACCTGTTGCTAATTCTTTTTCTAGAATCATTAAGACATATTGAATATTATCATTTAGGTCATCTGCATTATTAGAATTTCTTTGATATCTCATTAATTGATATAGTAAAGGCGTAGATACTGAGAGCAATGTCAGTAAAAGAAATGCTGCCACAACAATTTCTACAATGGTAAATCCTTTTTTATTCATATCTTTGATATTATTTTTCATATACTAAGGGTTATATAATACTGGCCTTGGGATAAGCTCTCTTACTTGATATAAATACTTTCTATTTTCTTGATCAACTAAAGTTACTGTAGATAAAACCTCTATAGATTGTGTTGGGCTAGGAAAGGAATCTGTAATGTCACTATCTCCATTAAGATCTATACCTAAAGTTGATTCATTAATAGAAGAATCATATCCATCACCTATAATATCTATTTGTCTATATAATTTTATACCATTATTTGTTCCTTGTATATATCCGTTGGGACTATTGGGTATTAATTCATAATTTGTATCTGAAGGATTGTTTTTATAATTAGTGGGCTCATCACTTCCAAATGTACCCGTACCAGGGCTATCTGAAGGATTATAAGAGAATCCACTTTCTACTATATTTGTATTATTCAAATCCAATCTATAGGTACTATAATCTGTAATCGGATTAAGTAGATTTGTTGTTGGGAACTCTTTTGTACTAATTCCTTCATCCCAAAGGGCATTCCACCTCCATTTAGCATTAGTATATTCCCCCGGATTATCTATTACATTCTTAGCTAATTCTTGCTCTATATTACGATTTAGAATAGATTTTGTTACTTCAACTCCTTCATTAGCAAGATAATTACCAACCAAAAAATATTTTTTATAGGTATTAGTTCTAATCAAAAAGATCATATTTTCTACAATGACACCAGATACTAACAAAAATATCACTGTTGCCATCAATACCCCTACCATAGAAAATGATTTCTTTTTTTGCATATATTTCATATTATTTTAGATCTATTATACCTGATTTTTTAACTGTAATTGTTCTTTTAATATTATTATCAGCTGAATGAGTTAAAATTATATCTTTTTCTGGAGATCCTGATGAGAAATCGTTTATACTATTTCCACCATTTAATATATTTTCATCAGATATTTTACCAAAAGGTGTCTCAAAATGTATCCCAGAAATAGTATTTATTGTAGAATATTTAAGAGTTTGAGTTTGAAAGTCTAAACCTGAAACAGAAGTTGGTATTCCTGAACAATTATCAGCTCTAAATGTAGAATGTATTGCAACTTCTATATTAGAGTTACTTTTAAAGTAAACCGTACAAAGAAAATTATTTGTAGCAGTAACTCCTAATGCATCTTTTTCTGGGTATAAAGATTGTTCTTGAGCTTCTCTAATCATTATCACAACTCTGGTTACATCTTCATCTAATTGAGCATATCTTCTAGCTGAAGTAAATCCTGGCAATAATACAACTGTCAAAACAGCACCTATAGCTATCACTACCATTAGTTCTATCAAAGTAAATCCTTTTTTATAATTTTTTTTCAATTTCATATGTAATTTAATATTTTATTATACATACATATTATCATATTTAAAAATAATTGTAAAACTAATTTTGACTGAATAAATAAGTAATTGCTTCGAAGTACATTGCCATTGATTGCCAATAAGGATTTAATCCCATGATTATAATAAATGCTAATATAATACTAGGTCCAAAAGGCATCTTGACTTTAAGATTAGATTTTCTATTCATAGCTATCAATATAATACCCCAAAATGTCCCTACAAAAAAGCTAAGAAAGAAAAAGTGACCAGATATTCCAATTGGTAAGAAAAATCCAAGCCCCAAAATTAAATCTATATCACCAAATCCCATACCTTGTTTTTTTGTAAAAAAATAGATTAGAAAGATTAAGAAACCTAAAATTAATCCACTATATAATCCTGTATAAATCTGTTTTGTGTAGATACTCTCAATAATCAACCATAATATACCTGCTAATTGTAATAATCTAAGAGAAATATTTGGGATAAGCATATATTTTAGATCGTATACAAAAATAATCATGATTTGTGAGACTAGAAACCATAAAATTAAAATTTTTGCTATTTCAAAATTAGATATATCAAATAAACTTGATAACTCAGGGAAAACAAAATAAAAAGCTAGCACGGATAAAACTCCTGTTCCTAATTCCACCAAAGGATATTGCCAAGATAATTTTGTTCTACAATATCTACATTTACCTCCAATAAATAAAAATGAGAATAAAGGAATCAAGTCATACCATTCTAAAGTATGACTACAAGTCATACATTTGGATCTTCCTTGCCAAAATTTGGTTGGTTGATCAAATCGAAGAACCACAACATTTAGAAAACTTCCTATCATTACTGATATAACAAAGATTATCGCTATTACTAAATAATAAAACATTTTTATTTAAATCTTATTTTTATATAATTATATTATATCATATTTTTTATATAAATTATTTAATTAAAAAATAAAATTATTTTATTGACTTTATATAAATTTTTAGATATAATGATTATCAAATGGCCTCATCGTCTAGCCCGGTCAGGACGCCAGGTTTTCATCCTGGTAACAGGGGTTCGAATCCCCTTGAGGCTACCATTTAGATTATATAGTAGGTATAAAAAACCTACTATTTTTTCTTTTTAGTGGTATAATGTTATTGTATTCTATAGCATCTATGGTGAAATTGGATATCACAACAGTCTTCGGAACTGTCTTTCAAGGTTCGAATCCTTGTAGATGCACAAAAAAAATAACTCGGCTATCCATCAGGATAAACGAGTATTAAAATTTTGTTGGATAAAATATTATCGTGCCATCCAATTATCTACACACTTTTGTATCTGTAGATGAAAATAGATATTCTTATCTCTTTTCTCTAAAATCAGTTGACAAGTATTGTTAACTATCTCGTCAGGAATATCATAAGACATTCCATGTGGCCCTGTACAGGTCCATTTTTCTCCGTCAAATACGGGAATATGATTTAAGAAAAAACCATCATACTGCTTACAGTAACCCGATAGCTTGTAAGCTATCTTATTAATGTCATTTTTTTCGCCTGCAAACACAGAAGTTTGAAAAGAAAGCAATACGATAAAAGCCAAAATAATTTTTTTCATTTTCATAAAAGATCCTAAAATCAAGAACAAAAATATTGTATCAAATTTTTTAAATTATGTCAATATAACATAACATAATTTTAGTATGATTTTATGCTTGAATATTTGTAAATTATTAAATATTTTAATTATCAAATAACATCATAATCTAGATCTGAAATAAAACATTGTATATGCACAAAAAAATAACTCATCTATCCATAAGGATAAATGAGTATTAATAATTATTTATTCATCTGACCAATTAAGTAAACATCCTGAAGAATAATAAAATTCAGCTTTTTTATCCTTTAAGATATCTTGACAAACTTTGTTTAGAATTTCTCTTGAGATAGGGTAAAACATTTTGTGAGGTACCAAACAAAACCACTGCTTTCCGTCAAAAACAGGGATATTTCCTATAAAAGATTTATCATGTTCTTTACAGTAATCAACTAAATGCGATGTAATTAGGAGAATATCATTTATTCCTGCAAAAGCGGGATTTTGTAAAAAAGAAAAAATAAACAAAGCCAATAGAATTTTTTTCATAAAAAAGATCCTTAATTAAAGAACAAAAATATAATATCATATATATAACATTTTATCGAGATTAATTAACACAATAAATATGTTTTATAATTTTCTTGACTATTTAGGAATCATTATATAAACTTAATTATATAATTTTAAAACTTTATTCATAAATATGAAATCTATTCAATCTCCTCAAGAATTAAAAGATATTTTAGCAAAAAATAATCCTAGTACTATATTACTAGATGTCAGAACTACTGAAGAATATCAATACGGACACATAGACACTGCTATTAACTTTGATATTAGGGGCAATGATTTATTTGAAAAAATTCAAAAGCTAGATAAATCTAAAACCTATATTTTGTATTGTCAAAGTGGCTCCAGATCACAGTTAGCATCTATATTAATGAATCAAAAAGGACTCGATGTAATCAATTGTCAATTTGGATATAGTAGTTTTGAAGAGTAAGATAAGATTGAAAAAATAAATTCAATTCTAAAATATTTATACTAATTTAAACAAAAAAAGAGGCTTTGACACCTCTATTTTTATTTTACTTATTTTGAAAAAATTTATTTCTTCTCTTCAAAATCTGCCTCTTTTGGTTCTTCAGCACTTGAACCTTCTTTCTCTTTTGGTTCATCTGCTTGCCCATGGTCATGTCCTGAATGTGGATCTTCTGCTTTTTCAGCTTCTTTTGCTTGATACATCTCAGTTCCTACTTTTTGAGAAATAACAGATAAATCATTCAAAGCTTTTTCTATATCTTCTTTACTTTCCTTATCTTTAACTTCATTTAGAGTTTTAATCTTCTCTTCAATTTCTTTCTTGTCTTCTTCCTTAATCTTGTCTTTGTTCTCACTCACCATTTTTTCTGTTGAATAAATAAGTGTATCTGCTTGATTTTTGATTTCAATCAATTCTTTCTTCTTCTTATCTTCTTCGGCATGAAGTTCTGCATCTTTTTGCATTTTTGCAATATCTTCATCTGTAAGTCCTGAAGATGCTTCTATTCTAATGGTCTGTTCTTTATTAGTTGCTTTGTCTTTCGCAGTTACTTTCAATATTCCATTAGCATCAATATCAAATGTTACTTCAATTTGAGGTATTCCTCTTGGTGCTGGAGGTATTCCATCCAAAATAAATCTTCCTAATTGTTTATTATCTTTAGCAAATTCTCTTTCTCCTTGAACTATATTAATATCTACTGATGGTTGATTATCTGAAGCTGTTGAGAAAACTTGTGATTTTGAGACAGGTACTGTTGTATTCCTATCAATAATCTTAGTTGCCACTCCTCCCATTGTTTCAATTCCTAGAGATAGAGGGGTTACATCTAATAATAACACATCTTTAACATCACCTTGTAAGATTCCTCCTTGAATTCCTGCTCCAATAGCTACAACTTCATCTGGATTAATTTCTTTATTTGGCTCTCTTCCAAAGATATCTTTCACAAAATTTTGAATTGCTGGCATTCTTGTTTGTCCTCCAACCAAGATAACTTCATCTATATCTGATTTAGAAAATCCTGCATCAGCTAGTGCTTTTTCACAAGGAGCTTTAGTTCTTTCTATCAAATCTTTTACTAATTCTTCTAATTTTGCTCTTGTCAAAGTTATGTTCATATGTTTTGGACCTGTTGCATCACTGGTAATAAATGGTATATTTACTTCTGTTTGCATAGAACTAGAAAGCTCAATTTTAGATTTCTCAGCAACTTCTTTTAATCTCTGAATTGCTAGAGTATCTTTGGATAAATCAACTCCCTGATCTTTTTTAAATTCAGCTAATAAATATTCCATTATCTTTTGATCAAGATCATCTCCTCCTAAGTGAGTATCTCCATTGGTTGCTCTTACTTCAATTGTATCTTCTGAAACTTCTAGTACAGAAACATCAAATGTTCCTCCTCCAAAGTCATAGACTACAATTTGTTGGTCTTTTTTCTTATCAAAACCATATGCAAGAGCTGCAGCTGTTGGTTCATTGATGATTCTTTTTACATCAAGTCCTGCAATTTTACCTGCATCTTTGGTTGCTTTTCTCTGAGCATCATCAAAGTATGCTGGAACTGTAATAACAGCTTCTTTAATTTCTGTACCTAATTTTGCCTCAGCATCAGCTTTTAATTTTTGTAAGACCATTGCAGCTATTTCAGCTGGTTGATACCAATTATCTCCCATTTTTATATCTACTCCTCCACCAGATGATTCTCTGATTTCATAAGGTAATAATGATTTATCTTTTTGAACTTCAGGATCTGAAAACTTTCTTCCTATCAATCTTTTTGCTGAAAATATTGTATTAGCTGGATTTACAACTGCTTGTCTTTTTGCTACAATTCCAGCTAATCTTTCACCATTTTTTGACATAGAAACTATAGAAGGAGTTGTTCTATTTCCCTCTGCATTTTCTAAAATTTTCTTTTCACCACCTTCTATTACAGCCATAGCTGAATTTGTGGTACCTAGGTCAATTCCTATAATTTTACTCATATATTTAATTATTAATTTATAATCACATATATATTATAATATATTTAGCAGTTATTTGTCAAGAGTGCTAAAAGACTTTTTTAATGATTTTTAATTTTAACTCAAATTTTAAGTCTCCTATTAATGATAAGAGACTTTTTATAATTAAAATTTTAACAATTAAGCATATTTTCTCCAAACCAATTAAATTCATATTGTTTGAATAATTCTGGTTTTTTATGTAGATATTCATGACATTCTGAACAAACAGCAGTCAAATTATCTATATCATTATTTCCTCCTTCACTCCTAAACTTAATATGATGTATTTGTAATTTATCTAATGGAAATTTGATATTACAAACGGAACATCTATTATGTTGTCTATTCTTGACTTTTATTTTGATATATTGCGGTATAAATTTAGTAGTCATCAAAACTTCTCCATAAACTAGAAATTTATACTTATATTTTATCATTAAATTTTATATTTTTTAATATATATTTATGCTTTACAAAGAATAAAAAAAAGTATATTCTATTATAGTGTATTATATAAATTAAAATTAAATTTTATATTTATGAAAAAATCTAATTTACCTATTTTATTAGTTATTCTTGATGGTTGGGGACATTCTAATGATCTAGAACATAATTCAATCCATATAGCAGATACAAAATGCTTTGATAATCTAGTAAAAAACTATCCTAGCACACTTATTGATGCAAGTGAAACTTTTGTTGGACTACCCACTGGTCAAATGGGTAATAGTGAAGTTGGGCATATGACAATAGGTTCTGGAAAAGTTCTTGATGTGGATTTGGTTAGAATTAATAAAGCAATTGAGGACGGATCTTTTCATAATAATGAGACTTTTGAGGAACTTTTTTCTCATATAAAAGCTTATGATTCTACTCTTCATATAATGGGATTATTAAGTCCTGGTGGTATTCATAGCCACCAACTTCATATGCATGAATTTTTAAAATTAGCAAAATCTAAAAATATTCATAGAATAGCTATCCATATTTTTACAGATGGTAGAGATGTCCCTCCTACCAGTGCTTATAAATATATTCAAGAATTAGAAGATTTAATAAAAGATTTAGGGATTGGATATATTGCGAGCATGCAAGGAAGATTTTATGCTATGGATAGAGATTCAAATTGGGATAGGATCAAAAAAACAGAAGATACTTTAGTGAAAGGATTAGGTAATATTATCAAAAACCAAAAAGATCCTTCTGACATTATAAAAGATTTATATAAAGAAAATATTATCGATGAGATGTTAGAACCGATTGTTTTCTTAGACGATAAAAATAAGCCTCACACTATAAAAGATAATGACGGTGTGTTTTTGTTTAATTTCCGAGCTGATCGATCAAGACAGATTTCAGAGAAGATTTTAGAATTAAAAAAAGAATTCAACTTGATGTTTGTTACTATGACCCAATATAGTAATAAGATTGAATCTAATGTTGTTTTTCCTCCGATCTCAATCCATCATACTTTAGCCTCAGAAATCTCTAATGCTGGACTCTCTCAATCTCACATTGCTGAGACTGAAAAATATGCTCATGTCACTTATTTCTTCAATGGAGGATTTGAACTATTACATAAGAATGAAAATCATATTTTAATAAATAGCAGAAAAGATATCCAAACTCATGATGAAGCTCCTGAAATGATGGCAAAAGAAATTACTAAAGCTGTAGTACAAGAACTAGATAAAGGAACAGACTTAATAATTGTAAATTATGCTAATGCTGATATGGTTGGACATACAGCTCATGTAGATGCTTTAAAAATAGCAATTGAAACAGTTGATAAACAATTATCTATCTTACTCAATAAAATAGAAGAAAAAAATGGAATAATGATAGTAACAGCTGATCATGGAAATGCTGAGCAAAATTATGATAAAGCAACAAATCAAAAACATACTTCTCACACTATTAATCCTGTTCCATTTATTATCACAAAAAAAGATTTAAATCTAAGAAATGGAGGAACTCTAGCAGATATAACTCCTACCATTCTTGATTTACTTGATATTACAAAACCAGATTCAATGGATGGAGTATCTTTGGTAAAAAAATAATTTATTTGTATTAAATCTAATAGAAATATATAGAGTAGAAAAATATATCTTTTCTACTCTAATTTTTTAAATCTATATATCTATCTTATAAAACTAGATCCTACTCCAATGTACCATTTGAATTATATTTTACTATAAAATTATCATACCCACCATCACTAACTAAACTAACTTGATTAGCTGATTCTCCAAATATTGCTGTTCCATCAAATCTACCTGTAACTATACTACTGCCATCTGTATAACTTGCTATTGCGTTTCCACCGTCATAATCTGTTCCACCTGCTCTTTTTGTCCAAACTAAACTCCCATCTCCATTATATTTTGCTATAAATATATCTTCGAAACCAGAACTTACTAGATCAACTTGACTTTCTGCTTCTCCAAATGTTATTATTCCTGAAAAATAACCTGTTATTATAGTGGTTCCATCACTATAACTTGCTATCCCATTTCCATAATCACTATTTGCACCTCCTGATTTTTTTGCCCATGCTAAACTACCATCTCCATTATATTTTGCTATAAATACATCATTATTACCAGTAGCAACTAAATTTACTTGATTTCCTCCCTCTCCAAATATTGTTGTTCCTGAAAAATAACCTACTATTACACTACTTCCATCTGTATAACTTGTTATTCCTTCTCCAACCTGATTATCAAATAGAAGATTTCCCCCTGCTCTTTTTGCCCAAACTAAGCTACCATCTTCATTATATTTTGCTACAAACATATCTCCCCCGAAATCAGAGTTTACTAAATTTATTTGATTACCTCCCTCTCCAAACACTGCTGTACCTGAAAACCATCCTGTCACTATACTACTCCCATCTATATAACTTGCTATACCCTTTCCCTGATCATTACCTATTCCACCTGCTCTTTTTGCCCAAACTAAGCTACCATCTCCATTATATTTTGCTATAAATATATCCCCACCAAATCCAGAGCTTACCAAACTTACTTGATTTCCTCCCTCTCCAAATGTTGCTGTACCTGAAAGCCATCCTGTCACTATACTACTTCCATCAGTATAACTTGCTATACCATTTCCCTGATAATCACCTGTTCCACCTGCTCTTTTTGCCCATGCTAAGCTACCATCTCCATTATATTTTGCTATAAACATATCTGAACTACCTACACTTACCAAATTTATTTGATTACCTACCTCTCCAAATACTGCTGTATCTGAAAAACTTCCTGTAACTATACTACTTCCATCTATATAACTTGCTATTCCATTTCCACGATCATGACCTATTCCTCCCGATCTTTTTGCCCATGCTAAGCTACCATCTCCATTATATTTTGCTATAAACATATCTGAACTACCTGCACTTACCAAATTTACTTGATCTAATCCTTCTTCAAATATAGATGTTCCCTCAAAACTTCCTGTAACTATACTACTTCCGTCTATATAACTTGCTATTCCATTTCCATAATTACCTGCCGCTCTTTTTGCAAAAGTAATTGTTGATAATTCTGTATTAATTGAACTACCAATTGCTATAATATCTCCATTTAAAACTACTTTAGCTATAATTTCTTTTCCCTCATCTCCTGATTGTATAGTATAACTTGTTCCTATTCCTACCTGTGTCTCTATTCCTCCATCTACTGTATACCAAATTACATCTTCTCCTGATATATCTAATCCTGTTGGTAAATTTACTGTTAAAATCTCTCCAATCTCGTTTACTCCATTTATTATTAAGTCTAATACCATTATATTGAATGATACCAATTCTTCTAATACGGATTTATCTGCTATTATACTGATGCTACTGTTTTCTGGATTTATTCCTATTTTATATCCTCCTCCACTTGGATCTCTTGGGATCTCTGCTATATACTGTGGTACTAATTCATCTAAATTTATACATTCTGTTGTATCTCCATCTACACATATTTCTTGATATTCACCTTGAATTATTGATGTAGGGTATCTTCTATTAACTATATAATATTGATCTAAAGCTTTCTGAAGTGTACTAATTCCTGCTAATCTTGATGCATTCTAAGCTTTACCTATTTGTCTTATTGGATTTATTGCTACAATAACTATACTTGCTAATATTCCTATTACTGCTATTACCAATAATATCTCTAATAGTGTAAATCCTTGATTCCTTTTATTCATACGTTAGTATTTATTATATTATTACTTATGTATAATTATTATATCATATCTTTTCTTCTTTTATTAATCTGTTTTACTAGAAAAATACTTATATCAAATTTTAAATCAAGATTATTTTCTTTAAGTTTATAAGCTGTTTAGTTGTCTAATTATTGAGATAAATAAATTTACATTGCCTATTCAGTTAAAAAATGATACAATATGTGGGTAATGGCTCCGTGGCCGAGAAGTTAGGCAGAGGTCTGCAAAACCTTGTACAGCAGTGCGAGTCTGCTCGGAGCCTCATTTTTTATTTAGAGTTATAAAATAAATCACAGAATATGGAACAACCAACAGAAAATCAATTATTAAAAGGTTTAAACCCAAAACAATTAGAAGCAGCGACTACTATTGATGGGCCTCTTTTAGTTTTAGCAGGTGCAGGATCTGGGAAAACTTCTACCCTAACAAAAAGAATTGCCTTTATGATTCAAGAAGGAATAAGACCATATAATATTCTAGCTGTTACTTTTACAAATAAAGCTGCAAAAGAGATGAAAGGAAGAATTGAAGCTTTATTAATTGATTCTAATAATTCTATGCCTTTAGTAGGTACTTTTCACTCTGTTTGTCTTAATATTTTATTTAAAGAAGCTGTGAATTTGGGTTATAAAAATAATTTTCTAATCTATGATTCTCAGGATTCTCAAAGCCTGATCAAAGATCTTTTGAAAGCAAAAATGATTCCTATTGAAAAAATAAAACCTAGTTCCATACAATTTCTCATTTCACAAGCTAAAAACTCTTTGATCACATCTTCAAAATTTGCTATGCAAACCCCAAGTTCTGAATTAGAAGAAATTACTATTCAAATTTATCAAGAATACCAAAAAAGATTATTACAGAATAATGCTATGGATTTTGATGATATTATTATGAATGTTGTAACTTTATTCCAAAATCACCCTGAAATTCTAACTAAATATCAAGATAGATTTCAATATATTATGATTGATGAGTATCAAGATACAAATCATGCTCAATATTTGATGGTAAAAATGTTAGCAATCAAAAACCAAAATATATGTGTTGTGGGGGATGATTTCCAAGCTATCTATTCTTGGAGAGGAGCAAATTTCAAAAACATACTTAATTTTTCTAAAGATTATAAAAATACTAAAACTATATTATTAGAGCAAAATTATAGATCTACCCAAATAATTCTAGATGCTGCCAATAAAGTAATTGAAAAAAATACTGAAAAAACAGATAAGAACCTGTGGACTGAAAAACAAGATGGGGATTTGATTCAACTTGTAGAAGCTGAAAATGAATATCAAGAGAGTGTATTTGTAGCGAAAAAAATTCAAGAATTACAAAGAATAAATAAGCATAGATTATCTGACTTTGCTTGTCTTTATCGTACAAATGCTCAATCCAGATCTCTTGAAGAAGCTTTTTTGCAATTTGGTATTCCCTATCAGGTTATAGGTGGAATAAAATTTTATGATAGAGCTGAGATCAAAGATATTCTTGCTTATTTAAAGTTTTTATATAATCCTAATGATGAGACATCTTTCAAAAGAATAGTTAATGTACCAAAAAGAGCGGTTGGGAAAACTTCCATTGATAAAATCTTAGCCACATATCACGAACAAGTAGAAAAATCTAATGAAATTTCTCTAGCTCATATTCTGATTGATCCTACTGAATTTAACTTAAAGATAACAGGCAAAGCTAAGTTAGGAATAGAATCTTTTATGAATCAAATGGCGAATCTAAGAGATAAAATTAATCAAGATAATTATAATTTATCTAAATTAGTATCTGATTTATTAAAAGAAACTGGGTATATAAAAATATTTGATAATGATGATAAATCTGAAGAAAGACTAGCAAATATAGATGAGCTATTCTCTGTAACTCAGAAATTTGATAATAAAGAACCTATGGAAGCTTTGTACGAATTTTTACAGGAGACTGCTCTGCTCTCTGATACAGATAGTCTTGAAGCTCAAGAGAAAGTTACTCTAATGACTTATCATAGTGCAAAAGGATTGGAATTTCCTGTTGTCTTTATGATTGGGATGGAAGACGGAATTCTCCCTCATTCAAGGAGCTTGATGTCACAAAAAGAATTAGAAGAAGAAAGAAGATTATGTTATGTAGGAATTACCAGAGCCAAAGATAAATTATTTATGACTTATACTCAGATTAGAAGAATTTTTGGTCAAATGCAAGCTAATCCTTCTTCCAGATTCTTACAAGAAATACCAGACTATTTATTTGAATCGATTTCTCTTGGATATTCTGATTATGATAGCGAATGGTAAGAGATAATTTGACTTTAAAGTAGTAAGATTATTTTAAATAATTTTTTGTAATTTACTATTAACAAAATTTAAAGTTGATGATATTATAAAAAAGCACTTTAATAGAAGTTTAGCTTATGAAGATTCTTGTAAGAATGTGTGCACCTGGAGAACTAAATGATGCAGAAGAATTTATTAATTTTCTAAGAAAAAATAAATGTCTCAATAAATATAAATCCTTGATATCAGCAGTATTTTGGGATGAAAAAAAACCAGATTTTAAAAGTTTTTTTGAATGGTTACTTGAGTTAGAGTTAGCATCTGAATATCACGATAGTGATGTTGAACTTACTGAAGAATTAGTTTTTATTCATTTAGTAAAAACTTACTTGTTTAATAATTACGATTATTTTATCAATTCCCCAAAATGTGTTGTTCAAACAGAACCTATTGAGATAACTAGGCATATATTTGAGGCTTATTATGAGGAATATTCATTAATAGAAAATTTTTGTTATGAGAATCAAAAACTTATACTAAATAATCCTGAAAAATTGTTTAGTAAATTTACTAAACAATGCTTAGAAGATTTATTTGGGTTCTTGAGTTTAAATATGGGAATATGTAAATTAGCTTTAGATGAAAATAAATTAAAGAGAAAAAAGTTTTTTAAAAAGTCACTAATAGCTTACAACTCTATAAAAAGGTTTCATAAATTACTTTACAAAGATCTTGTTGATTTTACTAAAAGTAAAAGTGTATGTAGTAATCCAAGTGATTTAATTTAAATATTTTATCCACCATCCTAAATTATAGGATGGCTTTTTTATTTTGAGAACAAGATTAAATAGTTTTATTTTTCCAAAAAAAATGTGCCCCGAATAAGAATTGCACTTATGACACCAGGTTCTTCAGACCTGTGCTCTACTAACTGAGCTATCGGGGCTTTACTCTATATATTATCCTAAATAAACCGTGTTTTGTCAATAGCTTTATTTAATTTTCTTATTTAACTCAAGAGGAGCGATAAGATTCCATTTTCTTACTATATAATAATACACTAGAATTGCTGGGGCTGATGAAAGCATAACTTGTAGAGATACATTTACTAATCCATCTACATCAATAAATAAACCGTATAGTGTTTTTATCCCAAAAGCTGGAATTATCATAATAAGAGAACTAATCAATACCTTAGATGAATATTCTATAATTTGATTTAAATAGTAATTTTTAGTGACTTTAAATACAACATATCCATATATTAGACAAACCACAAATATACTAAATGAAAATGCTAAAGCTACCCCCACCACTCCATAAATACTTGATAAAATATTTGAAGAAATTACAGTTAGTATAATACTAAAAAGACCTATATACATTGGAGTCTTTGTATCATGTCTGGCATATAAAACTCTTGAGAACAATGGTATTAATCCTTGAAAAGGTAATGAGATTACAAAAGCAGTAAAGGTCTTATAAACTAAATTCGTTGCTTCCCAGTCAAATTTACCTGATCCGTACACAATTCTTACTAACTGTGCTCTGTAATTTAACATTAAAAAAGTAATTGGGATTAATGCAAATAAAATTCTCATAATAGTAATATTGACATAATTCCTAAAATCTTTTTTTCTATTTTGTGCATAAGATTCTGTAAGATATGGGAAAATTGCAGTCACAAAAGCTACCACTATTATACCTATTGCGATTGTGTTTAAATTAAAAGCAAAATTAAATACTGATACTGCTTTTTCTTTTGTAGAAGCAATAGAAGTACCTATAAACATACTAATCATAGATATATCTATAACAAGTATTCTTGGCCAATATAAATTCCATAATTTTCTCAAATTATTAAAATTAAATCCAAATGTAAATTTAAATGGAAACTTGGTTCCAATAAAAGCTGGTATTTGTACTAAAAGATGTAATATAGCTCCTAAGACTACACCATAACCTAAACCCTCAACTCCCACTCTTGGATACAAAAAAGCTATTCCTATTATAATACCAATATTATAAAATATAGGTGCAATTGCTGCTGAAATAAATTTTTTATAGGTATTCAGAATACTAGTAAATACACTAGATAAACTAAATATTAAAGGAGAAAAAGCCATTATTCTCATAAGATCAATTGTATTTTGTAGCTTTTCACCTTCATATGATATAGCAACAATTCTTACCAAATAAGGTGCTCCAAAAAACATTATCAATGATAAAGCTCCCATAATAAAAAACACTATAACTAACACATCATCTACTAGATCTTGAGCTTCTTTTAAATTTTTTTTATGTAATAGCTGATTAAAAACTGGAATAAAGGCACTTGACAATGTACCCAAAACTAAAATACCAAAAATCAAATCTGGGATCTTAAAAGCTGATTGATAGCTATCGGCTATATCCCCTACTCCAAAATTACTAGTTAATATTCTATCTCTCAAAATGCCTACTAATTTACTCATTAAAGATAATATCATCAGTGTAACTGTATGAAATAAAATCTTATTATTTTTAAGTGAGCTTTTTATTTTAAAAATCATTTAAATATATTTAATTAGAAAATCACCTAATTCTATCGCATCTTTTAGTCTATCTGTGGATAATTTTTCTAATGGAGGACATTCATCACCAACATAAATTTTGGTAGACACATCAAGCTCAAATAATGCTATATCATTATAACCATTTCCTATCACTGCTATGTCTTCCATTCCAAGTCCTAATTTTTTAGCTAGAATTTTCACGGATTCTCCTTTTGTAGTTCCGAGATTTGTTACTTCATATGTATTCATATTTGGGATACAATTTGCTTTATAGTCTACAGGTAATATTACTTCACCTGATTTTATACCAAAAACTATTCTGGCTGGTTTTAAATCATTGATTTTTTTAATAAACTTAGATTTATCAAAAATTATCTCATCTGTCATATACCCTAAACTAGGATATAATTCCTTTTCTTTGGTATAAAAAGTATATTTTTGAGCTAAACCTCTATAATAACCAATATATAATAAATCATTATTTTCAATTATATAATCTGTTGCATCTAGTATATCTTGACTTAACTCATCTTGAAACAAGTATTTCTCATATATATCCCCTATTCTAGCACCATTTTCTAATATCATATATGTATTAGGAACAAACTGAGCTCCATATTTCAAAAGAAATTGGATATAAGAATTTCCTGTTGCGACAGTACACAATTTTCCAGATCTTTGCATAGCTCTTAATGTGTTTTGTAAATTAAAAGGAATCTCTCTACCTTTTATAGTAAGAGTCCCATCTATATCAAAAACAAATAATTTTATAGCCATATATTATTATTAAACTATATTTAGTTTAACAGAAATCATGGGTTTATTCAAGGGTATAGAAAGCAAGAATTTGCTAACTATTCAATGGTTAATTTGATTATAAAGAAAAATATTAATCTCTTATCTCAAAAATTTTATTACTACTTGTAGTACCTCTTTTCAAGACAATTTGATTTTTTGAGACTTGAAAAAATTCTGCTAAAAGGCTTATTATTTCTAAATTTGCTTTATTATCTATCGGTAGCGACTTTACTTTTACAAGATATATAGGCAAATCATTATCCAAAAAAGACTGTGTGGGTAACAGTCTTACTTTGGTTTCTTTTTGCTTTACCTTTACTTTGACTTGAATGAGCATTTATTTTTTCTTATAAGCCCAGTATAACCAATAAATAGGCATCATAGGATAAAATGTTAGCTTCAAAAACCAATTTAAATCATGGAAATTTTTACTAGACCATCTAAAAAATGTGAATAAAATTGGAGTTGTTATCAAAGAGATAAATCCTGATGATAATAATCCAAACATTATCACTAAAGATATCGGTCTATAAATTTCAGATAACCAAGCTAGTGGAGCCAAAGAAGCAATAGCAGTGAACTTAGTCATCAAAACTGGTTTTAGTCTAATTCCTGATGATATTGTGATTGCCTTTACTGGATCTTCACCTTCTTCTATTCTTTGATTTGCTGAATCAATAAGGAAAATTGCCACATTCTCAACAATACCAACTAAAATTATCATTCCAATTATTTCCAAGAATCCAAATTGTCCATTACTCAAATGAGCAAGTGCAGGCATAATTCCAATAAATGTAAGTGGTATAGTATAAAGAATAACTAAGGGTTGAGTAAATGAATTAAAGAATAATGCCAAAACTATATAGCTTGAGAATATAGCTAATAGAAGTGCTATTGACAATTCACTAAATGACTTCAAGAATCCTGCAGTATCACCTTCACTATAAATCTCTAGAGAATCTTTATTAAGTTCTAATTCTTTTAGCAGTTTAGCATCATCAGCTTGATATTGCTCTATCAAAGCAGTACCTATTCTACTTGCTATTGCTTGATCATTAGTATACTCATTATCTAATTTAGCTTTGATAACACCAATTGTTTGTCCTTTAACTCTTTGGATATTAGATTTTTGAGCTGTTTCTTCAATTGAACCAATTTCTGATACTTTAAATCTCTGACCTGATGAATTAAATATATTAATATTATTTAATTCATCAATACTTTTTGGACTAGATTTTTGATCTTCTAAATAAATATCTATATCTTTACCTTCAATATCTATATTTGTTACTTTCTGGTCATTATTTAGAACAAAATTTTGTTTAATTGAACTGTTAACTAATGCTGTTGCTGGAATATTTTGACCCAATAATAAATTTTTTTCTTCCAAAATATTCCTGTCAAATCTAAAGTCTAATATCTTATTATCTTTTCCTGTAAATCCATCATCCACTTTCTGAACTAACTTTTTACCATCACTACATTCTTGATCAAATATAATTTTGTCATCTATTAGACAAGCTTTGGCTAATGTTTCACCAATTTCTATATTAGATTTTTTAATAATATCTAAATTATTATTCTTAACACTCAGTGATACCTGATAATCACTTGTTGGTGGCCCTTGTGTTATTATGTCAGTAGTATAATCAAATAGTTTTTCATCAAATTCATCTAAATCTTCTCTTAAATCAGCTATGATTTCTTTTGACGAATATTCTGGCCTTTTATCTTCTGACACAAAATTAATATAATATTGAAATGAATTATTGCTTGTTTCAATTGAATAGACATCTTTTACTCCCTTATTCTCTTGGATTTTTGTTAAAATATCTGATAATGTATTTTGTTTGTCATCAACAGTAAGGTTATTAACAAATGTTCCCGTAACAAAAGCTTCATTACTATTATCTCCTGATGAGAACGAAACTGAAATTATTTGTCTTGTTCCAAAATAATAGGCAGAGATAGCAATTGGAATAACTAACCCTAATATTATAATTAAAGTCGGTACAATCTTATTACCAGCTAAAATTTTCTGATTTAAATTAATTAACCATTTTCCAATTCCCCATAGATTTTCTTCTTCACTTGAAGTTGTATTTTTATTTGGTTTTAAGAATATTCCTCCAAGCCAAGCTAAGAAAACTATAGGCACTACATATGAACCAACTACTGCTGGTATAATAGTAAGTGGGATATACTTAAAAATTTGTCCTAATATTCCTGAGATTATTCCAAATGGCAAGAATACAATTATATTAGTTAGTGTAGCTAAAAATAATCCCATACCGACATCTTTCACAGCTTCTAGAGATGCTTCTTTACCTCTTAATCCAGTATCTATTTTCCTTTGAATAGATTCCAAAATAACCAAAGTTGGATCAACAACCAGACCTATCACCAAAACAAGTGAGAACAAAACTAGTGTATTCAAACTTTGTCCAGTAAAGTAAAGATAAATTGTTGAGAATGATAGTGATAATGGAATAGAAATAGCTGAAATTAATGCAGCTCTCCAAGATACAAAAGCTACCATCACTAAAAATACTAATTGAATTCCTCCCAATATCCAACCTAAATTAGAAATAAAAGGATTATCAACATCTAACTTACCTCCAATCAGACCACTTATAACTTCATTTACTTGTTCTTGATTAGAAGCATTAACTGAATAATTTTCTATAATTTGAACTCTTTCTTTATCAAAAGATTTATCTTGATCTTCATAAGTAATCAAATCTACTCCATCATAACTTGATATTTTATCTTTTATTTTTTTATCTAACTTAGAAAGATCTGATCCTTTAACTGATTTTATTGAGAATACTTGACTTTTATTAATAATCGAATCTTCACCTTGTCTTATACCAGAATAAGTATTGATATCATTTTCAGTCTTATAAGTTGTTTCCAATTGAGCGAAGTCTTGTAATAAAAGTTTAGTTGGAACTGGGGTAGGGATAGGCGATGTAAAAGATAAATTTTTGATGTCATCAAGAGAGGTAGATTCAAGACTAGTCACAATTGATTGAGATTTATCATCAATATTAATATCAGAAATCACAGGTAAACTTTCTCCAGTATTTTTTAGTTTAGCAACAATACCATCTACAGAAATCCCATTTTGAGCTAATTTATCTGTATCTAATTTTATTACTAATCTTTTCTCTAATGGGATTTCTGCTTCAAATTTAGCTATTTCTGGAAATTCTTTTAAATCTTCTTTTAATTTTTCTGATATATTATAGATTTTTTCTGAACTATCTCCTGTAACTGAATAAATAAAATCTGGTCCTCCAATATCTATATTAACCAAAGAAGGTTTTTGACTATCTTCAGGTAATTTTATTGATTGAATTTGGGTTGCTAATTTATTTTTAACATTGTCTGTATCAGCATTTTGTGCTATTGAAATAGATATACCAGAAAAAGAGTTACTACTATTGCTAGTATAGCTCTCTACACCTTCTATATCTTTGATTACATTTTCTAAAGGAATTGTTATATCTCTATTCACAATTTCGCTAGATGCACCAGGATAAACTGTCTGTATAAAAGCAAATTTAACCTCTGGATTAGGAAATCCCGATGGTTTCATTTGAATTATTGTAAATGTTCCTAACAAAACCAAACCTATAAAGCTTAGAATAGTTAATCTATGATTATGTAGAAAAACTTCTGTCAACCAAAGGTTGAAGTTAAAACTTTTTTTAGACTTTACACTTTCTAATTCTTTTTTATCCATAAATTTAAATGTCTTATAAATATATATTTTAGCAAACTAAATATTAAATTGCTAATACTAAATTAATAATATCAAATAATTTATTCGATGTCAATTTAAATAAATTATTTTAACTCCTAATCCCAACTCCTTTATTTAGTAGATATAAATCTATCAAACCAAGTATGAATACAAATCCAAACAAAATCAATAAACTTAAAGCAATGGATACATCAGCAAATCCAAAAAATCCATACCTAAATCCACTTACCATGTATAAAACTGGATTGAATCTGGAAACATTTTGCCAGAAATCTGGTAGATTATCTACAGAATAAAAAACTCCTCCTAAATATGTAAGTGGAGTTAATACAAAAGTTGGAATTATGGAGATATGATCAAATTTTTTAGCATAAATAGCATTTAATAAACCTGCAAAAGCAAATGTAAGTGAAGTAAGTATTGCAAATAAACTAGTAAGAAAAATATTATTGATACTAATTTCTGTAAATAAAAGTGAAATTATAAATACAATAATACCTATTACTAGACCTCTTACAATTCCTCCCAAAGAATATCCCATAATAATTACCCAATTTGGTGTAGGAGAAACTAAAATCTCTTCAATACTTTTCTGGAATTTATGTCCAAAAAATGAACCTGCTACATTCATAAAAGAATTAGTAATAATAGCCATCATAACAAGTCCAGGAACTATAAATTCTATATAAGACATACCATTAATATCTCTAATTTGAGAACCTATAAATCCTCCAAAAATCAAAAAATATAAACTTGTTGTTATAACTGATGGAAGTAAAGATTGAGGCCAAATTCTAAATATTCTCACTACTTCTCTATTAATAATTGTTTTTAATGGTATCAAAATTGGTGTTTTCATATAATTTATGATTTAAATACTTTATTTATAAATACCTCTTCTAATCTATTCGATCTATTTTTTATACCAAGAATCTTAATATTTAATTTATGCAACTCTTTTGTAATATCAAATAAATCTTCATCTTTCATAAAATCTGTTTCTATAGAATCTTGATCTATTATTCTATATCTCTTTGGCAATCTATCAAGATTTTTTGCTTCTACATCAAAAATTATAATTTCTTTCTTTAACTCAGATAAAAGCTCCTTTACTGTTCCTACTTCTAAAATTTTACCTTCTGCTATAATCCCAATTCTATCACACAACATCTCAGCCTCTTCTAAATAATGAGTGGTTAAAATAATTGTTTTTCCCTCTTTATGTATTTCTCTAATAAAATCCCACATTTCCCTTCTTAGCTCTACATCTACCCCAGCTGAAGGCTCATCTAAAATCAAAATATCTGGCTCATGAATAAGAGCTCTTACAATCATTAATCTTCTTTTCATTCCTCCAGATAATTGCATAGCCATAGAATCTTTTTTCTCCCAAAGACCTAATCTTTTCAAGTATTTCTCAGATCTTTCTTTTGCAATTTGATGATCTATTCCATAAAATCCAGCTTGCTGAATTACTATATCCTGAACTTTCTCAAAAATATTAAAGTTAAATTCTTGAGGTACTACTCCTAAATGAGTTTTTGACTCAGACAAATTAGATTCAAAATCCATACCCATTATCTCTATTTTACCTTGAGATTTATTAGAAAGAGTTGTTAATATATTAATTAAAGTTGATTTCCCTGCTCCATTAGCTCCTAAAAGACCAAATATTTCCCCTTTATTAATATCTAAATCTATTTTCTTTAAAGCTTTTACTCCATTATCATATGATTTTTTCAGTGATTTTATGCTGATTGCAATATCTTTCATTTAAGTTTAAGGTTAAATTATATTTTATTTGATAAATATTTCAAAAATGATATCAAAAATATTCCTATTCCAAAGAAAATACTTATCTCTAACAATTTAATAACTGGCATTTCAAAAGGTGATAAATATATTTTATCAGAACCTTCAAGTTCAAAAAATGGCCAGAGAATTCTTATAGAAGCAATTAATATTCCCGTTAAAAAAGCCATTAATTCATCATTATAATATTTTAAAGCTTTTTTTAGAAATCTGACAAATAAAGAAAATCCTGTCAATATTCCCATCAAAAAAACTCCAAAAGAAATAAGTGCCTCAAAATTAAAATTTAATAATGACTCTATCAAACTCAAAATATATTGATATAATCCTAATACTACTAAAAGAAAAGAACCACTAATTCCAGGTAGAATCATAGCAGAAATAGCTATTGCCCCACCTATAAAAACATACACTAAAGATGGGTTTTGTATTTCTTTAAGAGGATTAACTGAAAAAACTATTATAAAAAATATGGTTGAAATCAAAACTATCCAATAACTCTTACTTGTTCTATTCTTAATTTCATTCCACGGAACAGATAAAGTCATTAAAGTTAGTCCAAGAAACCAAGCATATACATTTTGAGGTTTTAATTCTAACCATAGATGCAAGAATTGAGCTAAACTTGTAATAGCCAATATCATACCTACAAACAAAGGTATTGCAAATTTCCAATCAATATCTTTAATCTTAGATATAATATTAGATAATTTACTTTTACCCATTAAAAACCTAAAAAACTCTTTGGCTATTTCTGATACAGAGTATAGAATCTCAATAAATTTTTCATATATACCCAAAACAAGTGCTATTGTAGAACCACTTACTCCAGGAATTATTTCAGCTACTCCCATAAAAAATCCCTGAATAACTGTTATTAGTACTTTCTTCATATTATTTTTTGATTGGTATAAATTTATATTATTATATTATATCATATTTAATTTATTTTATAAAACTTTATTTATTCAGCTTTTAAATCCTCTATAAATATTGAAATTATAGATACACTTGGCACAGCTATAATAGCACCTACAGCTCCAAAAATTGAAGCTCCCAATAATATGGATACAAAGATAACTATTGGACTAAGTCCAGTAGCTTTACCAATTATTAAGGGTTCATAAACATTACTCTGAATATTTTGTAAAATTATATATGCAATTATAATAATTAATCCTAACTGAATTGAAATAGAAAAAGCTATAATAATAACAGGAAAGACTGCTATCAAAGGTCCTATATAAGGTATTATATCGAAAATAGCAACCATCAGTCCAAACAAAATAGCATATGGGATACCAAAAATAAGTAGTATAATATAGAAGCTGATTCCCATTAGACTAGATGTTATCATCTTACCAACTAACCACTCACCTACTTTAGTTCTGGCTTTCTCTATATTATTTCTGATTTTTTTTTGATATTTATAAGGAGAAAAAAATGTAAATATATCATCAAAACTTTTAAAATTAATTGAAATATAAAATGTTAAAACTAATATTACCAGTGTATTAAATATTACTAAACTAATCTCTTTTGAAGTTAATATAATGCTATTAATAAAATCTGTTGAATACTTTGGTAAATCTAATTTTATCCCATTTCCACTAATATCAAAGTTATTTCCAAAAGATCCTAAAGATATATCTTCAATAAATTTTTCAAAATTTGATGTAATAATAGGTATATTTTTTATAAAAGCATTTATTTCTGAAACTAAAGTTGGCACAAAAATAATTAAAATCAAAGATAATACAAACAAAATAAAGCTAAATACTAATGTTAAGCTAAATAAATAATTAATATTCAATTTATCGCTTATTTTTCTAGAAAATAATATTATACCAGATGAAATTATAAAAGAAATTAATAATATTATAAATACTACTCTTAATTGATAGATTAAAAATATTATTATTGAGAAATATATTAATTTTAATAAATTATCTGTTGAAATTTCTACATTATACTTATCCATCTTTTTATGTTTATTATAAAATTAATTATATCACAATTATTTCTGACAAGAAAGACACATAACCGTTGTCCTATTATTTATAGTAGACTTATTTAAAATATTACCACATACAAGGCATTCTTTTCCACCTCTACCATAAACTTTATGTTCTCTTGCAAATGTTCCTCTGCTACCATCCGCCATAATATAATTAGCTACGGAAGAACCTCCTAGTTCTATAGCTCTATCAAATACTTTAATTATATTTTCATATAACAATTCTACCTCACTTAGAGTCAAACTAGAACTTATTCTATCTGGCCTAATTTTACATCGAAAACAAACTTCATCTACATAAATATTACCAAGTCCAACAACAACTTTCTGATTCATTAAAACTGTTTTTAATTTAGAGTTACTTTTATTTAAAGACTTATATAAAAAATCTAATGTAAACTCTGTATCCCATGGTTCCAATCCTAAATATTTAAAATGATTATTTTCCAATAAATTACTCATCTTCTCATAATATAAAACATAACCAAACATACGAATATCATTATAAAATAGAGTTCCTTTATCTAAATTAAAAACTATATGTGAATGTTTATTTGGTAATGTACTTTCTGAGATTTCTATTGGATGTCCTCCTAAAGCTTTATTTTTACCATTTTCTACATAAACAAGTTGTCCTGTCATCTTTAAATGAACCAAAATCAAGCTATCATTTTCTAACTTGATAATAATATTTTTAGCTCTTCTCTCAATAGATATAATTTTTTGTCCCTTAATTGACTTAATAAATTCTAGTAATTTATCTTGAGACTCAACTCTTTTTGTACCACTACCACTTATTATTTTAGGTTTATGAACAGAAACATCAATTATTTTTTTACCAATAATAAATTTCCTTAAAGATCTAACTAAACTTTCTACTTCTGGTAATTCTGGCATAAATTTATGAGTTATTTTTACTTTTTTCTTTTATTATATTCCAAAGTTTTCCTAAGATCAGTAACAAAAGATGCGTCTATATCTAGAGTATCAAATAATGCAGAATATGCTTGTTCATTAGGAACTAATAGTTTTTCTAATTTTCCCTTATTTTGCAAATACTGAACTAAACTATAGAAATCACCATCTCCACTTACTATAACAGCTTTATTATATTGATTAATTTTTGTTAAAGCATAAAGTGTAATTTCTGTATCTACATTACCTTTTATATCACCAAATTTATTAGCAATAGTTGGCTTGAAAACAAGATGATAACCAAAGTCTTGTAATGCTGAGTATAAAGTTTGATTAGTAGTAATAAGCCCAATAAAGATATAAGCTTTTTTAACATTATATTTAGTATCTAGGTATTGCCTAAATTCTTTATAATCAAGATTCCAACCTTGTAATTTTACGGCCTTATTCAAATTTTGACCATCAATAAATGCATAATTTTCTTTTAGAGACTCTTTCTGATTAGTAATTTTAGCTTGAATACTTTTATGTATTATATTTTTAGGTGGCAAATTTTGCTTTGTCTTTTTTTCTATATGCTTCAATTTAATATTTTCTTTTGCGATTTTAGAGTTAATATTTTTCTCTATAACTTTTACAGCTAGATCATCACCTGTTGTAAAAAATTTAGGTGATTTAAAGTTCTTTTTTTTAAAACTATTTCTATTATTATCCATTATAAAATTAAATTATTGTTAATATCTCAACACCATTTTTGGTTACTAAAACCGTATTTTCATAATGTGCAGATAGACTATGATCATCAGAAATGACAGTCCACTCATCATCAGAATCCACATAAATTTCTTCTGAACCTAAAGTTACCATTGGTTCCAAAGCTATTGTCATACCCTCTCTCAAAATAAATCCTTGTCCTTTAACACCATAATTAGGAATATTAGGATCTTCATGTAAAGCTTCTCCTATTCCATGTCCAGCATAATCTCTGATGATTCCATAATTAAATTGTGATAAATATTTTTCTACAGCATAACCATAATCTCCAACAGTACTCTCATCTTTAATAGTTGAGATTCCTTTATAAAAAGATTTTTTTGTTCTCTCAATTAATAAATTAGCTGCTTCTGAAATTTCACCCACTCCAAAGCTTCTCGCAGCATCTAAATATAAACCTTCCAAAATCAAACCACAATCAAGAGAAACAATATCTCCTTCTTGGACTATCTTATCTTGTTTGGGTACTCCATGGATTATTTCTTCATTGATAGAAATACAAACTGCACCTATAAACCCATGATAACCCAAAAAAGCTGGCTTTACTTTTTTCTGTTTGAAAAACTCTTGAACTTTAGTATCTATTTCCAAAGTAGATACTCCTTGATTAGTAATAGATTCCATATATTCTAAAGCCTCAGCCAAAATCTTACCACCTCTTCTCATCACTTCTATCTGTAATTTGTTCTTAATTTGAACCATAAATTATAATTTATTAAATATTCAATCCTTCTTTATTTAGGCTATTTAAAATATCTTTTGATACTAATTCCATTGATTTATTACCATCAATAGTAATCAATGTTCCTTTTTCTTTGAAATATTCTATCGCAGGAATAACTATTTCTCGATAAGCTTCTAATCTATTTTGAATATGCTCAAGCTCATCATCTGCTCTATGAATAAGATTTTTTCTTTCTGTTAGCCTTTCTATTGCAACCTCATCTGGAATATCAATATATATAGCTTTATATGGTCTTTCAAACCAACCCAAAACTTCATGTACAAGCTCAGCTTCTCTCTTTGATCTTGCAGCTCCATCTAAGATAACACTATCTTCTCTCCCTAATTTGTTAAATAATTTTTCCATTAAAACATAAGATGGAAACCAATAAGGAAGTAAATCTCCTTTTTCAATAGTTGATTTAACTTTATTTGATACAAAATTTTTCTTTTTAGATATCTCTCTAAAAAATTCTCCGTACCCTACTATAGAAAACCTTAATCTTTCTTTCAAAATTCCACTTTGTGTACCTTTACCTGCTCCTGGTTTTCCGAGCATAATCAAGGTATTAATTTCTGATTGATTCATAAAATAAATAGTTAATATTCTTTATATTATAAACTATTTCGAATAAAATATCAAATTAAAATTTATTATTGAGTAAATTTTAATATAAATATATCATATGAACCATTTGTACTTAATGAAACTAAATTTCCATTTATATCATTCCCTAAGCTCATTAGGTTTGATATAAAATAACCAGATATTATTAAATTATCATAATCATCAATCATAACTAAACTTCCAAAATCATTTCCATTTTGTATTAAACTTTTTTTTGAATATAATAAACCACCATTTAAATTATACTTTGATATATGGAGCTCTTCACTTTCATTATTATTTAAATTGATTGGATTTCCATTTATATCATTCCCTAAATTTATAGGATTAGAGCTGAAATATCCTGTAACTATTATATTATTGTCATTATCAATAGCGATGTTATTAATATAATCATTATCATTTCCTCCTGCACTCCTTGCCCACAATAATTCTCCATCAATGTTATATTTTGATATATAAAAGTCTTGAATTCCATTATTATTTAGATTTATTGGATTTCCATTTATATCATTTCCTAAACTAAGTACATTCGATTGAAAACTACCTGCTACTATTATATTGTTATCATTATCAAGTTTCATATCATTCATATAATCAAATCCTCCCCCTCCTGCACTCTTTGCCCATAATAGTTCTCCATCAATATTATATTTTGATATATATGTATCTCTACTTCCATTATTACTTAAATTTATTGGGTTTCCATTTATATCATTTCCTAAATTTAGTACATTCGATTGGAAACTACCTGCCACTATTATATTGTTACCATTATCACTTGTTATAGAAAAACCATAATCAGCTAAATTACCTCCTGCACTCTTTGCCCATAATAATTCCCCATCAATATTATATTTTGATATAAAAAAGTCTTGACTACCATTATTATTTAAATTTATTGGGTTTCCATTTATATCATTTCCTAAACTCATAGGATTAGAGCTGAAATATCCTGTAACTATTATATTATTGTCATTATCACTCGTTATAGAAATACCGTATTCACCTAAAGTTTCTCCACTACTCTTTGCCCATAATAATTCTCCATCAATATTATATTTTGATATATAAAAGTCTTGACTTCCATTATTATTTAGATTTATTGGATTTCCATTTATATCACTTCCTAAATTCATTATATTTGAATCAAAATATCCTGTAATTATTATATTATCGTTATTATCACTCGTCACATGACTAACATTATCAAATCCACTTCCTCCTGCACTCTTTGCCCATAATAATTCTCCATCAGTGTTATATTTTGATAGATATATATCTCTGTTACCATTATTATTTAAATTGATTGGATTTCCATTTATATCACTTCCTAAATTCATTACATTTGAGTCAAAATATCCTGTAATTATTATATTATCATTATTATCACTCGTCACATGACTAACATTATCAAATCCACTTCCTCCTGCACTCTTTGCCCAAAGAGTAGTTAGTGAAGGAATATTAACTTGAGTTATACTTCCACTTGCTAGTACATTTTCACCTATCACTATTTTTGATACTATCTCTTTTCCTGCATCTGCTGTTTGCACCACATAACTTATCCCTGTTCCTACTTGAGTCTCTATTCCAGCATCCACTGTATACCAAATTAGACTTTCTTCTGATATATTTAGTCCTGTTGGGAGTGTTACTGTCAATGTCTGTCCTACTTCATTTGTTCCATTTATTACTAAACTTAGTTCTATTGGATTAATTATTATAAATTCTCCTAATACAGCTTTATCTGCAAATACACTTATTTTATTATTTACATTATTTATACCCGCTTTATATCCTCCTCCTTTTGGATCTCTTGGTATTTCTGCTATATATGTTGGAACTAACTCTCTCAGATCTATCTTTCCTGTACAATCTGTTGAATCTCCCTCTATCTCTTTTCCTGTATCACATATTTCACCGTATAATCCTGTTGCATCATCTATTATATCTTTTGGATATCTTCCATTCGATATATAATATTGATCTAATGCTTTTTGTACTGTATTTATTCCTCCCCATCTACTTGCATTCTCTGCTTTTCCTATCTGTCTTAATGGATTTATAGCGACAATAACTATACTTGCTAATATTCCTATTGATGCTATTACCAACAATATCTCTAATAATGTAAATCCTTTCTTTTTATTATTCATATCTTAATTATTTATTATGTTAATTATTATATTATAATAATTATATCATATCTTTTATTGTTTTCAAGATATAAAATTATTTTTTACCTAAATACTCGGCTAAGGCTTCTTTCCAGATTCTCATCTTAGTATTTAATTTAGTATTTAATAAAATACTAAATTTAGGTCTTCTAGCTAAAGTTTTATATTCAGATGAACTTATAGGATTTAGTTTTATATCTATATTTTTCAGTCTAAATATCTCTGATGCAAATTCATACCAACTTACTGCTCCTTCATTGGATAAATGATAAATTCCCTTACCCAAATTATTGTTAATGATATAATTTGTTCTTTTAGCCACATCTAAGGTATAAGTTGGACTTCCTATTTGATCATTAATAATACTAAGTTCAGTTTTATTCTTAGAAAGATGAATCATTGTATCAACAAAATTCTTGCCCCCACTACCATATAACCAAGATATTCTAAAAATATAATATACAAAATCTGGATTATTATTAGCAATATCTGAAATATAATTTTCTGCCTTTAACTTTGTTAACCCATAAAAATTAACTGGATTTATTGGTATATCAGACTCTTTATATCCATTTTTATTTTCTCCATCAAAAACATAATCTGTAGAATATTGAATAAATTTTATTTTGTTATAAGAACAATATTTAGCTAAATTATAAACTCCTAGAGAATTAATTTTCTCCACTTTATTTTGCTCACTAAATTCTTCTGCTTTATCTACTAGAGTATATGCCGCACAATTTATAACAAAATCCAACTCATATTGAGATAAAAATTGTTCAACATTTTCTTTTGAAGATATATCTAAATTATTTCTATCCGTCAAAATTATTTCATGATCTAAACTTAATACCTTAGCTAAATCATGAGATAACATTCCCTTAGATCCTGTAATTAAAATTTTCATAGATTCTAAATTATTTTATACCAAATTCTTTTTTGATATTATTAACAAAATCTAACTTTTCCCATGTGAATAATTCAACTTCCAATATTTTTTCCTTTCCTTCAGGAGAAATAAATTTTTTATTCACAATTCTACTTTCTCTTCCCATATGACCATAAGATGATGTTTCACTATAAATAGGATTCCTTAATTTTAATCTTTTCTGTATAAAATATGGTCTCATATCAAAAATCTTTGAGATAATATTAGCTATTTCTCCATCAGACATCTTAACTTTAGCTGTGTTATAAGTATTGATATAAATTCCCATTGGTTCAGAAACTCCAATTGCATAAGAAACTTGTACCAAAACCTCATCACATACACCAGCTGCTACCAAATTTTTAGCAATATGACGAGTTGCATAAGCTCCTGATCTGTCCACCTTACTTGGATCTTTACCAGAGAAAGCTCCTCCTCCATGAGCACCTTTTCCCCCATATGTGTCTACAATAATTTTTCTACCTGTTAAACCAGTATCTCCATGAGGACCTCCAATTACAAATTTTCCTGTAGGATTTATAAAATATTTAATTTTATTATTAAACAACTTAGAATATTCTGGATACTTAGTTTTTATTCTTGGAATTAAAATTTCTAAAATATCTTTCTTGATTTTAGCTAACATTTTTACCTCAGCATCAAAATCATCATGTTGAGTTGAGATTACAATTGTATCTATTCTAACTGGTTTATGGTTATCATCATATTCTAAAGTAACTTGTGACTTTGAGTCTGGTCTTAGATATTTGATTTGCTTATTCTCTCTCCTTAGATTAGCTAATTCTTTTAATATATTGTGAGCAAGATCCAAAGCCAGCGGCATATAATTTTTAGTTTCATTAGTAGCATAACCAAACATCATTCCTTGATCCCCTGCTCCTTGATCTTCTTTTTTCTTTTTATCTACTCCTTGATTAATATCTTCTGATTGCTCATGAATTGCTGACAATATTCCACAAGAATTAGCTTCAAACATATATTCTGAATTTGTATAACCAATTTTTCTAATAACATCTCTTGCAATAAATTGTACATCTAAATAAGTTTTTGATTTCACTTCCCCTGCCAAAACAACTTGACCTGTGGTCACTAATGTCTCACAAGCAACTTTTGAATTAGGATCAAAAGCTAAAAAATTATCAATGATAGCATCTGAAATTTGATCTGCTATTTTATCTGGGTGTCCTTCTGAAACTGATTCTGATGTAAATAAATAACTCATATTATTAATTTAAAATTAACTTATTAATATTTAGACTATAAATTTTAATTTGAATATACTTTCTATTTGTAAAATTATATCTAAAATATATTATACTATATTTATATATTTTTATACAGAAAATTACTTTAGAATTATATTTGAATTATAATCATAATTAAGGTATACTATAGATATTATTAAATAATAATTTAAATTTATGTATCAAGAAAAAAATTTCAATTTAGAATCAGTAGAAGAATTATCCAAAGAACAAATTCAAGTTCATTTAGGATTATACTCAGGTTATGTCAAAAACACAAATCTTTTATTAGAGCAAATTAAATCTCTAAAATCTAATGACTCAAATCAAGTAATAGTATCAGAATTACAAAGAAGATTAGGCTTTGAATTCAATGGAATGAGATTACATGAACTATATTTTGAACAAATCTCAGATGGAGCACAAGATTTAGACTCAAACTCAAACCTATATCAGTTAATTAATACTCAATTTGGATCATTAGAAGAATATTTAAAAGATATTAAAAGAATTTCTTCAATGAGAGGAATTGGTTGGGTTGTTAGTTATTTGTATCAAAATGAAATAATTAATGCTTGGGTATCAGATCACGAGTTAGGACAATTAGCTACACAACCTATATTTGTTTTAGATATGTGGGAGCATGCATTTATGGTAGATTTCAGACCATCAACTAAAGTGGATTATGTAACAACTTATATTAACAATGTTAATTGGGAAAAAATAGAGAGAAGATTAGTTTAAATTAATCTTTCCTAGAAAATTATTTTTATGGCAAGAAAGATAGGAATCGATTTAGGGACAGCAAATGTATTAGTTTTTATACCTAAAAAAGGTATCGTCGTAAATGAACCTTCTGTTGTAGCAGTTGATATTTATGATAACAGAATTTTAGCCATAGGAAATGATGCAAAAGAGATGATAGGAAAAACTCCTGATGGAATAAAAGCAGTAAGACCAATTAGAGATGGTGTGATAGCAGATTATAGAATAACTGAGGCTTTGATTGGGTATTTGATAAAAAAAGTCTCACCAAGAATTCAGTTTTTCAAACCTGATTGTATAATATCTGTTCCTGCTTCCATCACATCTACTGAGAAAAGAGCTGTAATAGAAGTAACCTTGAATGTTGGTGCTAGAAATGCTTTTGTTGTTAAAGAACCAATATTAGCAGCATTAGGAGCTGGAATAGCGATCAATGTACCTTCAGGTTCAATGGTAGTAGATATAGGCGGTGGAACAACAGAAGTTGGAGTTATATCACTTGGTGGAATCGTAGCTTTTGCTTCTGCTAGAGTCGCTGGAGATAAATTAACTGAAGCAATTGTTAGTCACATAAAAAAAAGGTATAACTTAGCAATTGGAGATCAAATGGCTGAAGATATTAAAATTCAGATAGGTAGTGCACTTCCGATAGAAACAGATATTATGGAAATCAAAGGAAGAGATATCCTAACAGGACTTCCAAAAACTATTCAGATCTCTTCAGAAGAAGCAACCATAGCCATGCAAAATGAATTAAGAGAAATAATTCAGATTATAAAAAATGTCCTACAAGAAACTCCACCCGAACTTTCTAGTGATATCATAGAAAAAGGTATTGTAGTAACAGGAGGAGGAGCTCTACTAAAGAACATTGCTGAATTAATTTCAAGATCAACTGGAGTTCCTTGTATCATAGCTGAAGACCCACTTTACTGTGTAGCAAAAGGAACGGGAATAATGTTAGATAATTTAGATAAATATAAAAGAATATTAGGTCAAAGAAAAATGTAAATTTATGAAAATAGCAATAGATGCTTCCAAACTAAATATTAAAAACAAAACTGGAACAGAAATTTACTCAGAAGAAATTATCACTAGATTACTCACAAAATTTAGTAATTCAAATGAAATTATCTTGTACTCTAAAGAACCATTGAGTAAAGATATTTTAAATTTACATCCAAGAATTACAAACAAAATTATTAAAACAAAAATCTTATGGACTATCTGGGGATTATCTATAGCTTTAATGAGAGATAAGCCTAATATTTTTTATACACCATCAAGTATAATTCCTATTATTCATCCTAAGAAAAGCTTTATTGTTATTCATGGATTAGAGTATGAATATTTCCCTGAATCTTATTCTCTATTTCGTTTTTGGCATCTTGCTATATTCACAAAGTTATCTGCTATATGGGCACATAAAGTAATTACACCCTCATTATCAACAAAAAATGATCTTGTAGATGAATATTTTATCGCAAAAGAAAAAATTAAGGTGATAAAATCTGGCTTACCTAATTTGAAACAAAACAATGCAATAGAAATAAATAAGAATATTACCAATATAATTAAATCAAATTATATATTTTGGATAGGAAGAAAAGAACAGAGAAAAAACTTAGAACTTTTAATCAATATTTTTAATATTATAAAAATAGACTTTCCTGATCTAAAATTAATATTAGCTGGAAATAAAGGTTATGGATATAGTGAAATAAAAAAAACAATTAATTCTTCTTCTTTTAAAGTAGATATTATCGAATTAGAATTTATAAAAGAGGAAGAAAAACATTTATTATATAAAAATTCTAAAATATTTGTATTTCCTTCTTGGTATGAAGGATTTGGATTTCCTGTATTAGAAGCTATTAAATATGGCATTCCTACAATTTGCTCAAATACAAGTTCTCTCAAAGAATTCAAAAAAGATGGTGTTATCTTAGCAGATCCAGAAGATATCAATAAATGGATCCCTAAAATAATAAATCTACTATCTGATGATAATACTGATATTTCAAATCAACTTAGAATATCCTCTGAAAAATATACCTTTGAAAAAACAGCTGAAGAAACCTACAAAATTTTAATTACATAAAAATAATATTCATCAATTTTTATGAATATTTATTGACAACATTTTTTTTTAATGGTATTATTACAATACAAGGTATTAATTCTCTTAAAAGGAGGTGTATTTATATGGGTACTGTAAGTTAACATTAAAAAAACCTCATACAATTATGTATGAGGTTCTCAATTTAAAATAAATATAACAAAATAAAAACATGGTAATTTATAAATAGTTACCATGTTTTAAAAATATCTAAATATTAGAATTAATTCTATTTAATATTGTTTTCTACAAATTTAAACATAGATTTAAATGAATGAGCTATGTTATTATCTTGAACAACAACAGTTAATAAATTCTCTTCCAAAGAAGTAATAAACAACTTGTTATCAAATGAAGAAATATCAACTGCTTCTCCATATTTAAACTTAGATATATCTATTATATTTAAATTAGGGTCAGAAGATAATTTTAACTTTTTAAATTCTTCTATATTTTCTGTAGAAACAAGTAAATTTGTTTCAATTTTTTTACTAACTTTCCTTTTAATAAAATCTGATGTGATTTTTGGATTAATATATTTACTATGAATATATTTATTAATTTGTTCATAGTTGTACATTAAATAAACTTTTTTATCTTTCGATTTAATCAATTCTTCTCTATATGCTTTTAGACCTTGTTCTCCATTATAAAATTTAACCTTAGAATTCAAACCTCCCCTAGTATTTTCAAAGATTTCTGTCAATTGAGGAACTAAATATCTTAAAGCTATTTCTTTTCTACTTAAATCATTTCTTTCCTTTTGATATAAAAGAGATAATTTTGCAGGACTCTCAACAGAGAAATATCTTTTTTTACCTTCTGTTACAGTAGTCATAAGACCTCTATCTATCAAAATGTCTATCAAAACATATGTAGTTGCTCTGTTAACTTTAGATAATTTCGCTATTTTCTGAATACTTGATTTACCTAGTTTGATACTTGCTATATAAACTCTAGCTTCTTTCTCTGATAATCCAGCTGTCATTAAATCTTTGTATACTTGATTTTCCATAATAATATATATAAATTGATTGTAATTATTATTATTATATAACAACATTTCTTTTATGTCAAGGCCTGTTGTAAATAAATTTATAATTTATTTTTTAAAAAATCTAAAAGAATATAAAAATAAAAAAATTATTCCTATAGAAAATATCCCAATTTTACCATTTGTTTTAAAAAATAGTGCACTGAGTCCAAAAATTAGTGATATACCATACATTATGATAACAGATTTTTTTTGAGATATACCTATTTGTAAAAGTTTATAGTGAAAATGTCTATTATCAGCCTTAAATATTGATTGATTTGCTAATATTCTTTGTATAATAACAATACAAGCATCTATTATAGGGAATGCCAAGACAAGAGATATAGTTGCTATTTTACCTCCACTTATAATTGATAGAGATCCTAAAATATAACCAAGAAACATACTACCTAAAGTACCTAAAAAAATTTTAGATGGATAAAAATTAAAAAATAAAAAACCTAAATATAGTCCAGCTAAAACTATGCTTAAATAAGCTATATTTATTTGATTAACAAAAGTTGTTATTGACAATACAAATAGAATTATAAAACCTATTACTCCGACTCCTCCAGCTAATCCATCTAATCCATCTAGCCAATTTAAAACATTCATTAATCCAACGATCCAAAACACTGTTAAAATAACTTGTAAAAAATATATATCTGTAGAAAATAAACTTAACTTCATTTGATCAAAAAACAAAATCTCTCCATAAGGTAACATAACAGATTTTATCGTTATACCAAAAAAAACTAACGTCAATGCTATTATTATTTGTATAATTAATTGATATTTCCAAGAAAGATCATATTTTTCATCTAAAAATCCATACACAAAAACAAAAAAAGAACCTATCATGACTCCCACTAATGAACTGTTAAGATACATCAAACCAAAAATATGTAATAATATTAATGATAAATTAAATAGTGGAATAATAACTAATCCTCCTACTTTGGGTTTAAATGTACTATGAATATCTCTTTCTCTTATTCTGGGTTTAAAAACTTTATATATAAATTTCTGTTTTAATATAAAACTAAAGGTAATTATAGTTACTAAAGTAGTAATAAGAAATATTAAATTAAAATTAAATAGTGGAAGAGATTCCCATGTTATCATGAAGAAACTTTTACCCTAGCAGATCTGATTAATTTATCCTCTAATTTATACCCAACTTGCATTACCTCAATAACCTTATTTTTGTTTGATTCATCTTCAGACTCTATTGTTTCAACAGCTTCGTGTTGATGTGGATCAAAATCTTCTCCCAAAGGATTTATAATCTTAACTCCTTGATCAATCAACATCTCTTGCATTTGTTTTAAAATAAATTCTATACCTTTGACCCATTGATTATCTTTCAATTCTTCTGGGGTATATTTTAGAGCTAATTCAAAGTTGTCAAATAATGGGATTAACTTTGTGATCATGTCTGAGCTAGCATATTTAATTATATCTAATTTTTCTTTAGATGAAGTTTTTTGTAAATTTTGATAATCAGCTTGGGCTCTTTTCCACCCAGCTAAATTAATAGAAGATTCTTCTTGTAGTTTAGCAATTTGATCTTCCAAAGAAACTTTAAGTTCTTCTTTTTTTAAAACATCTTTCTCAACTTCATCTTCTAAGACATTATTGTCAATAATAGATTCTTGTGAAGTATTATCTATATTATCTTCTAATTCTTGTTTATTCTCTAAATTATTTTTACTCATCTTCGTTATAATTATTTGGATTCAATACATATTCTATTAATGCTATATTTTTGGCATATTCCATACTCTTTGGTCCTATCATTACAATTATACCATCATCTTGATCAATTGTACATTTACCAACTATGACCGAATATTTTTTCATAGACTGAACTGGATTTTCATCACCTATATAGAGTTGATAATTTCCTTTTGGTAAATCTTTTCCTATCTCATCCATATTTTGCTTTATAGAATCAAGATCATCTAATGCTTCTTTTATAAAATCCATAGATGAAAAATAAGGCTGAGATAAGAACTTATGAGTTCCCTCTTCAAACACAACATTCGAAGAAAGTTTTCCTATTGTAACATTTCCAGACTCAGAAGATATTTGAGTTAATAAATGTTTTAATTTTATATGTATTTCTTGAATTCTACTAAACTCATCTAGAATATTATGTGTTTTTTTTATATATTGCTTCAAAATTTCTTGTCTTCCTAATAATCTATTTACATAATATCTATATCCCTTATCACTTGGCACTCTACCAGATGAAGTATGTATTTGAACTAAAAATCCTTCCTCTTCTAATTCTGCCAATTCACTTCTGATTGTTGCACTTGAATATGGTAAGTTGTATTCTTTTTGTAACACAAAGGAGGAAACTGGTTGAGCAGTCTTTACATATTCTACAATAAGATACTCTAAAATTAATTCTTTTCTTTCTGTCATATAAAACTATTATATATCATATTTAATTTTTATTCAAGATAACGGATATCCTCATCTCTATTTTTTGAGTAAAAATATCGTAAGTATAGGTTTATATTTATTTTTATGTTATAATGTATTATCATTTACTCAAAAGAGGTTTTAAATGAAAATTGATCCTTCATATTCATATTATCATAATCTTCATCAAGAATATTTCAATGATTTAATTGATGCTAAAAAATTAATTACTGAACTTCAAAGAATTCTCCCAATACAAATAGAGAAACCTTTTTCCCTACCTGAAGAGGCCATTATGATAATATCTAACCATCCTATTTTAGAAGAAAATTCTGCATTGAATACAAAAGGAATTGGAAGTTTAAAAGGATTTAATTACTTAGGGAATAATGAAGTATGGTTTCCTAGCATTAGAGAATCTCTGATGCAATATGCCCTTAATATTCCACTGGTGACAATTATTAGACCAATTGGTTATGATATTGCAACTAATGAGATAGGTTGCTTATCTGTACAGAATGGAAATGGGGTTGTCGAAATAAGTAATTTCTTAAACCGTAATAAAGATTTATCCTGTTTAATTTATCCTGAAGCAGGATTTAATAAATTAGATCATTGCTTTCGGAAAGGATTCTATTATATAGCAAAGATGAGAAGGTATAAATATCTTTTAAAATTGGTTGTAGATCCTATATTAGGAATCAATTCTAGAAACAAAATTGTTTTTCAAGAATTAGAATTAATTCCTGATCTAGATGATAATACTTATATCGAGAAATGGGTAGATAATACTAGAGAATGGTATAAAACAATTACCTATAATCTATATAAAGAGTTTAAGTTAATCTAAAAATTTATCGTACATAGCAAATCTATGTACTTTTTTTATTTATAAAGAAAAAAGATAACTAGTTAAAGTTACCTTTTTGATGCAATTTATTAGTAATTTTCTCTGATTACTTCAGATCCAATTACCACTTTTGAATCCAAAATCCCTATCCAATAGGGACGAAGATTATTAGCGTCTTCCACACAATAACATGCGTGGTTTTCGATTTTTTGACCATCCTCAGCAAGTGCTGAGGATAATTCTTCCAATATTCTATTGACTTGGGATTTTGGAAAAGAAACGCCCTTAACAACACCCTTTCTGTAAGTTAAAATTTCAATAATTTCCATATTGAGTTCTCTCAATAATTTACTTAAACATTATATCATTTTTATTTAATTATGTCAATATATACAAACATAATTAAATATTAATATCAGTTAATTATTCTTTACTTCCTGACAAAGTCTTTTAAACCAAGTCCTATAAAGCTAATTCCTGATAGGAAGTATAGTAAAAATATTGTTAAAAAATTAT
>Ga0100391_1000523_pt1 | contig 45005 bp, 32 predicted proteins | sample CryGeymeta201515_FD_81541 | JGI IMG/M metagenome (GOLD analysis project Ga0100391, IMG submission 81541) | Groundwater microbial communities from Crystal Geyser aquifers in Utah, USA - Crystal Geyser metaG 2015-15 | ecosystem: Environmental > Aquatic > Deep subsurface > Groundwater | place: USA... | reverse complement strand
TAGTTAAAAAGCCATTATCGGTACGAATTTCAGAGCATACAGTGATTTTAACTAGTAAAAAGAGTCTTGGTGCCTGATAACACAAATCATAGTAAAGGTCAAATTCTAAAATTATGAGGTCTTCTTACTACTAGCTGGTCTATTCCTGAGATAGGGCCTTTCGCCTAATTCGGAAAAACGGGCCAAAAGTGAGGAATATATTTGTTTAGATGGGAGGCGTGTACTGTACAACATGATCAAATTGAAGCCTTTTGTAATCGCTTACAATAATGAAGAGATCTAGATAATTTACTATTGCTTAGGCAGTCCGATTGGAACGAAAAAATACATTATGTAGATAGCAAGTTTTAGAATAGTGTTTCGTACCTTCAAAATAAGTACAGTTTTGGCAACTTTGTACTCTAGAATAGAAGATAAACATAAGGGAGAGAATCCTCGCAAAATTTAGAGTCCCGCCTGCTTGCCTGCTCACTTTCAATTATTAAAAAGAGAGCAAGCAGAAAAAGACAAACAGGGAAAGCCCGACCAGCAACCGAGATAAAAAGACAGTGGTTTCTGGATCGGCATCCAAAACTTCGCCGTTCGGAATAGGCGAGGAGTTGTTGGAATCTCGGTTATTCGTAGGATAATGAAGGGATGGAATATATTCATCCTCATCGATATTACCGTTCGGAGGATTTCCTCCAGAAGAATGGTTATTGTTGTTGTTTTGGTTGTTGTGTGGATTAGTAGCGCTCAACAAGGCTCGGTGCATTGCAAGGACAAGCCCGTGACTGAGAGTAGCACGAGCATGATGATGGGTCATAGGATCATTCCCAGGAATGACCACGGCAAAGTTGCGTGGAGGCGAGGAGGGAGAGTCTCGCGTATTGCTGTTCGCTTCGGCAGTAGCAGCGGCGACGGTACGGTCGCGATACGGTCCCGGTCTCGTGGGTACAACCGAGTCAGTTTCCATGTTCATGTCGTCCCGAGATTCTGTCCTCGTTCCCAAACCACTGCTTCCAACTCTCCGTTGCCGCAATCCCAAACGAGTGTCAGGAGATGCTGACGAAGGAACCGTGGTAGTAATAGTGGTAGGGACGTTTTGGTTTTGGTCCAGACCCGTACGTATCTGATTGTTGCTGTTGGAATGAGTCATATCTTCTTCATCGTCATCATCGTCAATGTTTAGTCCCATATTTTCGGTTACAGAATCATCGATATCGTCCGGGTCATCCGGACGAGATGCTGGATAGTGGTGGTCTATGGTTTGTCTAAAAATGGAAGGAGAAGATGTGAGCAAGTTCTCTTCTTCTCTTTCAAGCGGAAGCTGTGGGTTGGCGGATTGATCTTCACGGTGAGATAAGGTTGTTGGTTGTAGTCGTCGTCGTCGTCGTTGTTGTTGCTGATCTAAAAGCTGGGCAGTGTTCGCAAGAATGCTCTCCGTAGTCTCTTGTTTTGTGTTTTGCACGTAAATGGGAATGATCGTGCGAGCTGACGCTTCCGACTTGCAAACAGGACAGGTTCTCCGAGATTCATCCATGGGACCAATGGCTCTCGGTAAACCCAAATTTCGACGCTCTTGAGGTGTCATACCAGGCGATAGCCACCGGTACAGACAGGGCCAGCAGTACAGGTGTCCACACTGCGTCACTACAGGTTCCCTTACAGGATCAAAACAGATGCTGCAACTAAATCGTGCATCCTGTTCATCCGAGCCATTGTGTGTTGTTTGTTGCTGCATCTGTTGTTGACGAGCAGAGGAAACGGTTTCCGAATCTGACATATTCCCACGACGACTACCACTAATGACTGGAGAGCGAGTATACTATTTTTTGTGCAGCCGCGAATGTTCTTCGGAAGGGAGATTGTTATGTCACGAGCAGAGCAGCGCTTGATTTCCTCTACGCTTTAGTTAACCAGCCTTATCTAGCTATTGTCGCTCTGTAGATATGTACGTGTCTCTTTCTCTCTCTCTCTCTCTCTCTTTCTACAGCTTTGGCGAGGAAGTGTTTGTTGATGGGTGAAGGAGAACTGATTTTAGTTTTTAGTTGCGTTATTATGGGGCTTTCAAGAACTTGCTTTATTTCGGTTCAAGACGACAGACGTCGTTCAGGAGTGACGACGCGTGTCTCATTCTATTTTAGTCGAACGAGTCGAGTCCATTCGCTCAGTTCATTGTGCGTCTGTTAGCTATTACTACTACCATAAGATTGACCGTTCTACTGTTACTAATTTACCAGGTACTACCCTGGTTCTACTACTACTAGCTAGCTACTCGTAGCTAGTACTCGAGTAGAGTAGAGTACGAGTAGACCTCTACTAGCTAGTAGAGAAGTAGTCGTAATAGTTTTTGAGTAGAATAGTTTCAGAGTACTAGTAGAGTACCTGGTACTCTACCTGGTATTATTTCTTTCCTACTCGTATTTTGAATACTCGCTCGTTAAAAGCACCAAGGCCCGAAGGTCTAGTATTTTATTCCATGGTCATACTGCAGGTTTGACTTGGAACAATACTTCCAGTACTCGTTCTAGCTTCTACTAGGAGGCTACTGTCGCTATTTTGTTTATTAGCTCTATACCAGTAGTGGAGTAGTTATTATGAAGCTAATAAGTAGCCCGTAAAAAGAGAGCAGCTATGTAGCCAGTGAAAATTACGTACATGTGATGTGTGATGTGTGCACCAAGAAAGGAGGAGCAGAACTGTAGATTTTGATGAGAGGAAAGACAAATTACACCTCCTTCGTGTGGTGAGCAGCAAGAAACAAGAAAGCAGAAATACATTGACAAGGGGCCGCAAAGACAAATTATAGTATGATTTAGAAAAAGGTACGGTACTACGTAGAGTATGTCGGCCCATCGTACTGGCTCTCATCAGGAGGCCTCAATGCAGTGTCTACCTAATTCATACTACTACTACTAGCTAGTAGCTAGACTCTACTACCAGGTACCTGGTAGAGACTAGTCTAGACTAGTAGTGGAGGTATTGTATTACGGAGTAAGTCTTTATTTTTAGGGTTACGTGTTGAATAAAACGTTACCGCTGCACTCTCTCAACGGAAAGCTCCTCAATCTGCTTCCAGCAATAATAAAAGCCAAAGATCAAAGCATTTTCTAATTTTTTATTTTGATTGTTGCTTTAAAGTTGTTTGCACAAGCTATTGTTGCTCTGTTGCAACCTATTTATCTATTTACTTCTGTACTTAGTTAATACAAACAGCAGAGCGCACAAGCTTTCCCTCTTGGTTGCTGCCCGATCATACTCTTTTGATATCCAGCTATCAAATACGAGTAGATATTATATATATATACTAATATTGTTGGACATTGGACCAGACGGACCAACATCAACCATCTCTCTCGTAAGCCTCTCAACATCCAAAATCGAACCACAACCCAAATATTACTGCAAACAATACGCAAACGCTAAATTATATCATGAGCAACGCCAGTAATCAAAACCAAACCACCACCACCAGTGGTGGCGGCGGCGGAGGCAGAAATCTGCGAGAAGAACAGGTCATGTATCATATTGATCCCGAATACCCGGATGTCTTTACACCTCGCATTTCGGTAGCATCGACCAAGGCTTCTGGTAAAGTCGAAAAATCCTTTCGCGTCTTTGAAGCCAGTGATATGGAACGGGTGTTGGATTATGAAAATGTTGTCGATGCTCCTGCCGATGGTGCCATGATGGTCGGTGAAGATGATGGTGGAGGAGGATACAAATTCATTACTCGACACTGTTGTTTGCGCGGGAATTTTGTGTTCTTTTTCGACACGGAAGATGTTGACGACAAGAGTGGTCCATACGCTACGTACCATGCTGCACCACTGGGCGTGATACCATTAGATAATGTGACCATGACCTTTCCTCCCGGTGGGCGACGCGTCTTTCGAGAGCATGCTCACACGGAGGCACGAAATGGATACGAATTTGTCGTATTGCACAATCCGCCCGAGCTTAACGACGACGACGAAGGACAAGATGGGACGGAAAAGAAGGTGACAGAAGGCGATGCTGCGGCAGATTCACCACCGGAAGACGCGGCCGGTGGTCCTCAAGCACGCGATCCTGTCTTTCTGGTAGCGCTTTCGTTGGGAGAACGACAACAATGGGCCGATGCGATTACCAGTCGCAGCGAAAAGGCTGGACAAGCTACCAAACTACGAGCGAGTTTGTCAACCTCTCGGGCCACTGGCAGTAAGGGTACAACTGGTGGAGTTGCCAGTGTTCGTGGTCAAGATCTTTCCGCCGGTGGAAAATCTACCCAACAGGGAGACAGCGAAGGCGTCGGAGGAACCTCATTGTACGACATTGGTGGCGACAATGAACTGACGCACGCAGTGAACGAATTTGGTGCGACGCAATTTTCAGAAACGCAGTGGATGGACAACTTTTTCAAACTGCACCGCGATTACGATGCACCCACAAAGTGTGATCAAATGGAGCACTGGCAAGCCAGTATCAAAAAGAATTTGAAGGCTGCTGTTTTGGAACAATACGAATACTTTGTCCAGGCATCTGGAGAAATGACTACCATGGGGAAAGAAGTGTCATCCCTCAAAACATTGGTGGAGACCCAAATGGAAACCATTCGGGAAATGAAAGAAATCGATTTCTCGGGGATACTTCCAGGATTTACGAAAGAAAATCTCCTTACTGCAGGACACGAAGACAACAATGGCGCCCAAAAGAATGGACAAAAACGTATTAAAAAACCTGGATTGTTTGGAGACGAGGAAAGTGTTTTGTCGAGCGTGTTGGATGATCAAAGCAGTCATTTCGATGATCGATTCAATGTACGCGGCAGTGGTGGCGGATATGGAAACAAGAGCGGCAATGGCGCCGCTGTCACGGATGCCCAAGATGCCAATGCTGATGATCCTGCAACTCGCATTGAAATTCCAAGCTGGATGGAAGACGTGGGCGAAGAAATTTCTGCTTTTGTCAAGGAAAGTCGATACACTGATGCGATCGATTTGTGGACCAAGGCCAAATTTGAAATTGCAGAGTTGTTTGATAAGGTGCGTTGGTTTTGCGTCTTTTATGTAGTTCTGGTGCAGTATATGACATTGAATGAATTTTGCATTTATTTTTCTTTAAAATTTGATGCTTACACCGAAGCCATTCCGTTCCTACGTGGGTACAAAAATTACATGACAATCGCTTTAGCATGAAAAACCGGTCGAGTTGTGGCTTACCAGTGCGCAACAAAACCAACTGCGAACGCTTCAGAAGACATTGGAGCGTCTCGGGAACCAAATGGCGCACCGATTAGAGGAGAGTCTTCGTCGCAAGAATGAAGCTCTCAAGCAAGCGTCGAAAAGAGAACGATCAGATCCTCGAGGTTCGATGGCACCTATTGTTTCTCCCTGCTGTCTCGAAGATGATGCATTGCCACTGCAGTTACTTGTGAGATTGGGCAAGACTCAAGAGGCGGCTGCTTCCTACTCGGCCAGAAGATCACTACTATTATTGGAAAGGTACGAAATCAACCAGCCAGCAATTGGGAGATGTTTGACAGATCTATGAGAGTTTTTCTTGGTTTGACTGTTGCTTATTTCACAAAATTCACTCACGTTGTATCTATCTTCCATTACCTTTTTGGTGCAGTTTGCACGAACAACCAATATCGGGAGCTGGGAATGTGGATTTGGTCATTTACTCGGCCCAACTTAGCCAGAGTTTCTTTTCGTGTTTGGCAAATGCCGTGGAAGGCTTTTTGGACCTATTCTTGGCAGCCGCTCCCAACTCCACGTCCAAGGGCTACAAGGATGATGGCAGCGTGGGAAGCTCGTTACATTCGTCGTCAACGTCAAAAAACATTCCCGCTGGGGCTGTTGCTTCGGTTGTGTTGTGGTGCGACGGAGAATTATCTAAATTTGCATCGGCCTTTGGTGGTGCACGTATTTTGGCCAATCTGGCCTTGTCACCACCTCCTCGAAATGCCAAGCAACCCCGGGTAGTCGATGGCGGTTCTGGCCATTTGGACCCCGGTGGTAACAAGGAACGACAGAATGCGATTGAAGTGGCCGCCCAATGTGTCGATCAAGCCTTTTCGTGTGCCTCTCAAAATTTGGACCAGGTCGGTTTGCCCTTAACGCCCCGTTTGGCCGAATACATTCGATCTCGTTTGAAGGGTTGCGAAGGAGAAGTGGCAGCTTTTTTGAGTGACAATTGGAGCCATGTTACGATGGACTGGCAACAGCACGGAGATGTGGATCTTGAGGAGTAAAATAGTACTACATATAATATCACTCTTTTGTTGTTGTTGATGTTCTTGCTGTTTGCGCATTTTTATGATAGCAAGTATTTACTCGGATGTATTTCTATTGATCCTCACAAAAGTTCATCAGTACTCCTTTCCCTTCCTTCTTCTTGACCGTCATCATCATCATCATCATCATTTTCATTGCTATGATCGGAAGAGCCCTCGCCGGGCAACATTTGCAAATCCCCTAGCATTCCTCCCGCTTGTTCGCTTCGTAATAGCCGTCGTCGTCGGATGCAATATTTGAGAAATCTGTATGATAGCCATGCCAACAACATGACCAAACAGGGTATCCAGATCCATTGAAATGGCTTTCGATTATTTATTTGAAAAATTCCATGGGAAGAGGAGGTCGGTTGTGACGACGGAGCCATCGAGGGAGCCATAGAGGGAGCTTCCGTGGACGTGTCTTTTTCTCTTTGGAAGAACGACAAGAATCGTTCGCCATCACCATGATGATAATAGTAATGAAATAATTTTGAGTGTCGTGCTTCCATGTTTACTGGACTAGACTGGACCAAGTAAAATGGAGGTATTATTATTTATTTGGTTTGTGCTTTCTGTTGGTTGAAAGTAGACTAGACTATTACTAGACGAGACTAGTCTACTCCGTGTTGGTAATATTGATTTTAAGAATGGTTTCGTAATATAATAGTACACCACTCTCTAGAAAGCTCTAGAGTGTGTCGGTTTTAATATACATGTGCCCTCCGTTAATTTGTGTGTGTCTGTTTCTCACCAGGTAGTAGTCTACTGGTAAAAATCTACGGTAGTAGACTAGCTAAAATAATTACTCTAGACTCTACTAGTAGTCTAGTCTACTACCTACTAGTACTGTAACGTAAATGACTATATCCTTATTCTTACTGTATCTTCCTGAAAAACTCTTCCGGGGAATAAAAAAATTCTCGGTACTTTTGTATTTCCATCCAAACAGTAGGAAGCACAGTGCTTGTTCCTACCAGTAATATTATTATTTATTTATTTGCCACAAATAACTTTTTGTTTTGTTTATCCATCGGCTGGTATAAGGCTCTTGATTTTGCAGCAACATCAAATAATACAGATTTCCATACTATAAAGTGAACTGTAATAACGTAATAACAGCATTGTCACCAGGAAATCTGTATGTACAATAATATTACTTAATTTGTCCTGCATGAGATTCGCTTTCCTTCGGAGGAATCAAAAGATCAGATCTGTCCCTGCCAGATCTGTCGTTAAGGCCACCACCACAACAACGCACTGCACTCCTCTGCTTACTCCCTTGAAATTAATATTTTCTACTGTAAATAAAAAATCTATGCGGACTAGAACTTATTGGACCGCGGTGGTTGCTTGTTCTGCTCCAGCAGTAACGACTATCCACGGATTTGCCTTGACCTCGACAAAGACAGCCAGAGTTTCCCCGAGAACCTTCTTGCTGCCAGTACTTACCCAACAACAAAAACAACAACAATTTCAGTATCCGTACAACTCACGACACTTTTCTTTCAGTAGCGACAGCAAGAATAATGGCACGGTTGCCAATGAACTGCCGGTTCGAAACTTTACGGATATGGAGACAACGACGACTACTACTACCATCACCCCAGATCACGGTAAGGCATTTTCCACGCCATTTTCACCTGATGATGTCAATACTAGTTCCTGGAAGGATCCCAGTGGAGCTGGAGATCATATTGCAGATCTATCCAAAACCAGTGTCGTTCCACCTCTTCCGGAAACTCTGGATGCTTCGGGACTGCTGTCTCTGGATCCTGAAGTCGTCGAAATTGTCGAAGTGCCTCCCACGATCAACAACAAAACGTACAGTTCGAATGAACAGCCCCAAAATATGAACGCCATTCTTCAGGGACTGCCCTTTGTGAGCATGTTTCGTGGTTCGGCCAATTATATTGCCAATCATCGGAGTACTCTGGCCATATATCACATTCCGGGTGGTTTATTGGATTTGCCCGATCCATCCGTCTTTCGCGATCTGATGAATGACATCGCTCTGACATGGCTGTTGGGAATGAAAATTGTTTTGGTCGTGGGTTGTCGTCACCAAGTTGAAAAACGAATTCCTAGCAAAGAGCGGGTCCGATTCTTTGGTATTCCAGTCACCGATGCGGAAACCCTGCGCGTCGTGAAGGAAGAAGCAGGCTACGTCCGATTCGAAGTCGAACGTCAATTGGCACGTTCATTGCGGATGCAAGGTGGAAGCGACTACGGTGGTGGCAACAAACGATATGATCACGTGGATGGTAATGTCGTTTCGGGAAACTTTTATTCGGCTCAGCCTTTTGGTATTTTGGACGGAATTGACTATAAATATACGGGATTTGTTCGAAAGGTGGAAGTTGATAAAATAAAGCAGTTGCACCAGTCGAGAGATATTTGTTTGTTGACAACACTGGGAGTCTCGCCCAGTGGAGAAGTCTTCAATGTAAACTCCGAAGCTCTCGCAGCGACTGTGGCCGGGACCATGGATGCTTCCAAGGTCATCTACTTTACGGAACAAGAAATGGAATTGCGTCATAAAATCCACGGCAACAAGATTCAAAATTTGCGCTTTTCGGACGCTCGTCACTTGTTGCAATATAATGACGTTCAAATTCACAAGCGCGGCTTCGTGACGGTAGGAGCTGGGACCAAAACGAATAGCACCTCTACCACCGCCAGTGCCGTGGAAGGCGAAACCCCCGAATCTGACATGCTCATCAAGATTGGCTGGGCCACGACTGCGTTGGAACAGGGAGTAAAGCGAGCTCACATCCTTTCACCAAAGTCTGGTGCTGTATTGCAAGAACTTTACACTCGCGACGGAAGTGGTGTCTTGCTGAGCCGTGATTTGTACGAAGGAATCCGCCGCGCCACGGTGAATGATGTCAGCAATATTTACGATTTAATTTTACCATTGATCCAAGCAGGGACTCTCGTGGATCGACCCAAGGCAGTCTTGGAAAAAGACATTGACAGTTACTATGCCTTTACGCGCGACAACCACATTGTCGCTTGTGGACAGCTCAAGATTTTTGAGGGCGCGCAAGGAAAGCGATATGCCGAGATCGGATGTTTGGTGGTGAACCAGGAGTACAGGGCCAGAGGACGCGGCGATGCCATGCTGGGATACCTCGAACGATTATGCTTTTTGAATGGAGCCAACACTGTTTTTGTGTTGAGTACACAAACTATGGAATGGTTCGTAGAGCGAGGATTCAATCAAGTGACAGTAGAAGAACTACCGCCTAGTAGACAAGCAACCTACAATCGGAAGCGAGCATCGAAAATTTACATGAAGGAGATCAAGAGCAGTCGTGACTTGGATCAAAACGAATTGTGGTGGAATCGCTAGGTTTCGCAATGCTGGTCGCTGATAGAGTAATTTCAGATGTTCGTTCGTCGCAAAGGTAACCTTACTTTGAGATATCGCATAGTTATAACATAAATATTTCTTATCTGAAAATGCATAATGATTGATTGATAGAAAGGCATTGATCAGTAGTTTGGCGTTTCATAGAAAAATGACGACACGCTAGGGAGGAAGAAAGAGCGGGCGGGTTTCATTCACGAGCGAGATTCCCACAGAAGCAGCCGAAGGCATTCATCGATCATCATCAGTTGATGAGAAGCAGCCAACCAACCGCACAAAACCGAACTTTACTAGTTGTAGTAGATTGAACAAGACTAGTAGTAGCAATCGTAAAACTCCAAAAGAATAATAATTTCCACAAAATAAATACCAACCATTAACAATATACTTTCCACAATGACAGCATCGCGAGGTTTCACAGTGTTATTGGGCTCTGCCGCGAGTGATCCCTCCACAGATCGTTCCAATGGTAAAGCCGTGGCAGCCGCCACAATCGACGAAATGAAGACCGCTCGATCTGACATGCCTTCCGCATCCTTGGATCACCTCAACATTGTCTTGAATGCTAACGACCTCACTATGTATGATCCAATGGAATTGGCAAATTGGACGGATTGTCTACAAGAAGGTGCCAGTGTATCTGTGACACTTCTTGGACAAGACAGTTCTACCAAGGTCGATTCCATTCATACATCCTTCACGTTGGCTGGCTTAAAGGGCGCCTCGGAACGTCGCGAACCCGACGGCAGCCGCGTCTATACCGCCACGAAACCGTCTGCTGCCAAGACGAGTGGTGCCAAGCCACTATCGTTTGCCAAAAAGAATAATGCTACTATTAGCATTTCTTTAGAGGATGACGTGGACGGTGATGACGATGATTTGATTGATGAAGATGGCTTGTTAAATAATGAAGATGGACTATTGGCACCACCTCCTGCCATGTCGGAAGCTGCCAAGGCGAATGGAGATGATTGTGGAGGGCGAAAAGCATGCGACAACTGTACCTGTGGCCGTGCCGAAGAAGAAGCAGGCGCCGCCAAGAAGGAAGTTAAAAAGAGCTCCTGTGGTAACTGTGGATTGGGCGATGCGTTTCGGTGCGCTGGCTGTCCCTACCTGGGCAAACCCGCCTTCAAACCTGGTGAAGAGCACTTGGTGTTGGACTTGACCGACGATATCTAGTCTAGTTTATAATATTGATTGCCAATAATGTACGATGTACGCAGGTACAGGAACAAGCGATTTTAGTTTAACAAAATTTGAATCATACTCGGACTGTTTCATTCTCATAATACTCTTCCGTACAATTTGATTACTCTTCCATACAATTTGAAGTAACTGCGATTTTCGATTATTTTTTACAAAAGGGTCTCTCTTGGATGCGCAAACTAGACGACTCTTCTAATTTAATTCTAACTTGGTGTATTCCAGACTTGCACCTTTTCATACAAGGCTGGTCGAATCGACAGGACACGTCGCCCTGTTGTTGTGGTCTTTTTCTCTTGAAGTACCAGCTTTTCTGTTTTATCCGAGCCACAGCTGCCGTCGTCTTCCAAACAACCCGTTCCATCGTCGCTGCTATTACTATCACTTGATCTTAATTCCTGCAGATAAATCGTCTCCGAGGTGGTGGTATGAAGTTGAATGAGCGGTTCGCAATCACAGCGACCCAACGGGTAGATATCAAAACTACCGTGACACTTGATGGTGACACTGGAAAGTCGGACTTGAATTTCAATGGATCCCACGCGAGATGCTCTCACGTGATGAGGAAGAATCTTGGAGGGAACAACCTCCACGTCTTCACCTCCAAACAAGTCGCGTCTGTGTATGTAATTGAACATGAAAAAGAATTGTGAGCAGGCGACATATTTAAAATAATTAAAAATGAAACTAAATTATTTGTACGCTGACAAATAGAGCGCGCCATACAGAACTTACACAATGAAATAAGCATCACCACCAGTTCCAGTCCGTGATGCTGCAATCAATAATCGCCTGGTCAACAAGTCCACCGTGGGCAAGTGCAGAGAGGCTCGAATCTTCGAATTCTTTTTCTTGATTGTCTTCTCACCCTTTTCATTTACGGACGATGCATTGTCCACTTCACCAGCTTGTACCAAAGAAGGACAACTCTCGCTTTTTCCGACGGATACGGCTTTCATTTTGTTGACGAGACCATGATCAGAAGTAGCTGTCAAGGTTTTTGAATTGATGGAATGTGACAAGAGAGTGAGCATTTCTTGCAGACTCCCCACTGCAGGTTGTACCTGACCATTGATAGTAATGACTTCTCGCTGCAAATCATAAGTTGCCTGTCGAACAGCTTCAGGATCATTGCAGAGGTCCAATTCCTCGTCTAGACCACCGCACGTAGGAGCCAATTCAATGTTGTTCAGTTCGTTCCGAAATCCTTGGCAGACTTCGAGCAAGTGTCCAATCGATTTAAATTCTGCCGTTTTGAAATATTTGCGCATCTGTCCGTCCAAACTTCGGGACAGCATACGTTCCAAGATACATTCACGTTCGTGTGTTCTCCAATCGCTTTGCAAGTAGCGTATATACTTGGCAATCATGGGTGCCAACCGTGTTTCGGCCGCATTTTCGGGCGTCGACAGAAACGACAACGACGCAAAACTGGATGCATGCTCGTATTCGTGTACCATTCGTCGAATAACTCGAAACAAATTCTCACCAATGAATTCCGCAGCCAATAATTCTTTGGTCATCGTGGTTAGCAATTTCGTCAGAACAGGACTCAAACTATTGACACAACTAACCGTCGAAACAAAAGCCGACACCATCAGTTCAGCCCGTGCCTGAACAGCCCGAGCAGGTTCGTACGCCACGACGCAGAGCTGGTGTAGTGATCGGACCCGACAGAGACTACGCAAATACAATTCGAGACGAATTCGTAACTCGGATTCCCGAATCTGAACTTGTCGCATCCTGGTACTGCTAGTTTCGGCCGAAACGGATCGCAATAATGCTTTCCCGTGATGGTTCAACGATGTCAGAACGGGCGACGAGTCAAATTGTTTCTTCTTCTTGGGAGCTGGTACAGGTTTCAATGTAGGACTTCCAGTAGGACTTTGCGGGTTGGATACGTCAACAACATTTTTGGTGCTCTTATTATTTTTGTTGTTGTTCTTTTGCTGCCTATTGGAATTCTCCTCCGGAAGTGCCTTCAGAGAAGCTTGCAATTTAGTTTTTACGGCGGAAATACGAGGTTTGGGAATTTTGGGATGCATCACGGGAGACGATGGCGGAGAGCGGTTCACGGTGCTGGTCACGGCAATTTCTAGTCCGTTTAAAAAGGCATCCATTCTACATCGATTGCGATTCTCCAATTGAAGATAGAGTTTATCTTGTTGCAGAGGTTTTTTCGTCTCCGCAACTTCAGCAGACGTTTCCCAGAACTTTTTGGGTTTACCAGCAACAGAAGCATCAAAATCAGCACCAGCACCTTTGTGAACATCTGATTTCTTTTCTTCAAGTGCAACTACAGCTTCAGAGGATGAGACTTTGGTACTGGCATTTGCCTGTGCATCGTCTTCGCGTTCTTCTTGAGAGCCGTACAAGACTTTGTGGGTCAAAGTCAAGACGGGACCGTGGAGCAATTCACGGACATTAGCTGAGTGAGGTTTGTAGGGATCAACGTTTGCATAATACCACTGTGATACTTCTTGGGCAATTCCTCGAGGATCCATCGTCGTTCTTTTTTTAAGACAATAAATAACGTAACGTGAGTAGTAAAACAATACCTTCCTTCAACCCTGTTAGTTATCTCACGAGTGGTGTCTGTTTATGAATTAGAGTATTATTAACCTTTGGACTTGTTGGATTGTTGTCCTTGGTTGTTGATGCCTAAATTCCTCCTCGATTTTGAATGGCAAACGGCTTCCGGCAAACCACCACCGCGGCGGAATTTTAATAGTTAAAAAAATGGCTCGAGTAATAAATAATCAGACTGACGACATCCGTGATTCAGCAAACCATTATGATTTGCTGCCTTCCCCTTGAAAACTGAGCACCTACTATTCGTTGAAGACTAGACTAGACTACTAGTCCTAGAATAGGTCTACTATTCGTCTAGTAGTATAGTAGTAGAGGAATAGACAGCTACTCGGTGTACTTTGTTGTAAAATGATAATTTTATTACGATGAGAAATTAGTACACACCAACGTACGGATTAGAGTAATACAGAGCAAAAGGGATTTGAATTTTTCACAACGTTCGTAGTATTATTCCCTGGATGTATGTGTAGTCTACTGCTAGTAGGCACTTCCAATCGGAGGTTACGCCCACAGCAAAGTTGAAAAACAAAAACAAAACTTGCCACCGTCAAGCTGCCATTCTGTTAGGTCCGGCAGATCAGGTTCAATTCACTACTGCACAGATTCAAATCAGTCGGTACCATTGCGAATCGAAGATGCATCCTTGCTAGCAACTTTTCCCCTGAACCGGAATACAGCCGACAGTGCGTTAATGGTGGAGATGATTGTGGAGGACGAAAAAGCATGCAACAATTGTACCTGCCTGTAGCCGTGCAGAGGAAGAATAAGAAGTTCGATCCAGGTGAGCAGCAACTGGAAAGGATGCTACCTACAGCATTGTGCTTTTTCTGTTGTAACTGCCAAGTTTCCTGGAAAGAATACGAACCCCTATACATTGATACGTTTTTGTTGATAAACCCCCAACAAAATCACCAAGTCCGACCGTCAGAGCGCCTCCTCGTTCACCTCCCCACCTCTGACCACAATCGCAAACTGGCTACTATCATTTTTTATTTAGCATGGCGAGATGAAATTCAGTAGAGGCCGAAAGCTCGAGGAGCGCTTGGTAGCTCGGGAATTGCAAGCTTGTACGGAGGGATTGAGCGCGTGCCACCAGTCAGAGCTTGAATATACAACTGTGCTTTGAATAGCGCTCCCCATTTCTACCGGGAGGCTTTGTCTGCTGCAGTATGGTAGGTGTTCATAGACAAGAGCGGTGGTTTTGGCGGGTCGCTCCTCTACCATTTTTTGCTAGTTCAGCTTCGTAGCTTCAACTGCAAACCGTCATCTGTCATTGAAGTACGTACTGGTACTGACTGTACTGTACTACTCAAACACACTTGGTTGTCGAAAGGAAGTACTGGAGTAGGTACCAGTACCAGGTACTGGCCTCGAAAAATACAGACGACTTGAGCGCTGTACTGGTAGCGGTACTACTAGACTACAACTAGTACTAGTACTTCTTGGTTCGACAATAAAAAGACCTAGTGAGATCGATGATGAAGCAAGAGTGAAAACTGGCACATTAAACGTGAAAAACCTTCAACATATTCTGAACTGAACTTTGATTTCATTATTTATTTATAAACGTCACCATTTTTTTTTATACAGTAGACTACTTCCTGGTAGTAGCTTGGGACAAAAAATCCCTTTTCGAAGGGTCTAATTCCGAAACACAGATGATTAATGCCATAATATATTTATCTATTTAACGAAATGGGTCTGCTGGTCATATACAAGAAGGGCCGGCGTCAACCATCAAGCCTCGCGAAGTGAAGACGCAGCTGCAAACAGTCTCAACCAGCAATTGACTAAATAATAATATCTGTATGTTCACTGTGTGACCAATACTGGTACTAAGCAAGATATGGCAACTGCCATAATACAACGATCACCCAACCGAACCAACACGATCAAAAATTCACCCATAATAACAAGCACAACCAAGACCGTAGCCCAACGATACAGCGAATCTAGCAAACACACCATACAAGTATCAATAGTGAGATACAAGAAACCTTATCATTAGAAGCAGCTCAAACTAAATGAGTCGAGAAGATAACAAGAAGGCGCCTCCGGCCTTTCACCAGGGCTCCAACATGGACGGAGTCGGGATTAGCTTTCACATGGACGAGGACATCGAGGAGACCACTAGGCGTGTTGGAGGAGGCTTTGGTGCCAATGGTGCTGGAATTAGCTTCGAACCCATGATTGGCCCCTCTGGTCCCCAAGTTGGAGCCTTTAGCACAGCCGATGTGAAGCTATCGACAAACAAATCGGCGAAGTTCCAGTGGTTGCTCTCCGATGCTCCCACGCTTCCCGAGTTTCACCCGCTCGAGCGTACAGCTGTGTTTGTCCCCAACACAGATGCAAGTGTTGTATCAGGGCGCATCAGCGACGTCCTGCGGGATCGATCTATTGAAGCTTCGTTTGATGACTCAAAGGGACGAGCCCGTTGTGTGTCTGCGGACGGTGTGGACTTTCGTGTACGACTCTACCGCGGCCGCGGCCAATACGCACATGGGATCATTGTAGAGGTCCAACGTCGCTTTGGAACCAGCATTAACTTCCACAACGACACCAAGGCCATTCTGGACTCGGCCGAAGGAAAGACACCCTCTGCGCCGCTGATCAAGCCCAACAACTTGCCTCTTGGACCACAGGATGACAACTACAGCCCCAGCGCCGGGTCTTCCTTGGGGATGGTGGCCCGGATGCTCAACTTTCCCGGATACGACGCACAGTATTTGGCGTTGCAAACACTCACATCTCTCACAGACCCCGCCAAGATGGGAATGGCTACTGCTAAGTCGGTCTCTATCGAGCTCATTTCCTCCACCTCCAACGATGTGGGTAACAAGCTATTGATGCTCATTCTTTCCTCTCCCAAGAACCAAGAAGAGAGCTTCGATTTACGAGTTATGGCCATGAACATCCTTGCCAACGTCCTGCAAGTCGTTCCGGAAGTACCCGAAGCAATTCAAGAGAAACTTCGCCCAGTGATGAAGCAAGACTTACGAAAGGCCGAGTCTAACCCTCGACTGGCAACCATCGCGGCTAGATGCATTGAGCACTTGATCAAGAACGACTGCTCTTCCTCGGATATCTACGCGGATGCTCTTGAGTCTGCCTTTCAAGTTGGAGCCAACAGACACGCCGGTCTGATGCGACAGACAGAGCGCTGTCTGCAGAAGATTGGAGCACGATGAATCTCTCGTGCTGTAGTGCATTTGATGCCGTGAGTCAAGAACGCATTAAAAAGGCGATAAAAGTGTGCTGCAAAAAGGGGCGGAAGTGATGTGGCTGATAGAAAGTTTCCTCGTGGCGAGCGATGTCGTCAATTTCATTTCTTTCATAGGAGACTTAAATATAATACAATAGTAACTGTATATCTTGTGGATTGCCTATTGCAATTTACAGTACGTCGTAGCTACGATATCTTGAGGAGATGGTCAACGCGGGTGGTTTTCCTTAATTTAAGTCGCTTGGAGCTCTTTACATATCGTGTATCGCCTACATCTACCTGAGGAACGTGGGCAGCTATCTCAGAAGCTATTGGGAGTTAGCCCACTACTAGTACGGAGAGGTAGCTACTTTAGCTAGTTGCTTCTACCAGTAATAGCTACCTGGTACTGTATTCAATACTACCTGGCTACTCCCCTACCAGACTAGCGGGAAGTAAAGACAACTCCTTGTATTCGCGACTCCTGCTTGCCTCGGCGAACAGTGAAATTCTTTTCTGCGGTGAATAACCATTGACTTTATCGACTTACGGCAGACGATCACAAACTGTGATTCAATCCATTCTACGATCAAAATGGTCATTTAGTCTGCAAATTCAGCATGAGATAAACTTTGAGAGACACTTTCAGTTGAAAGCATCCGAGCGCTGCACAGAAATAGATAGGGTTCATTTCAAGTAATTTGTTCATTTATTAAGCCCTCCTTGAAGTTGATTACAATTACCTGGTGATTTAACGGTAGTAATTCATACCTACCGTACTAGGTAGCAGCACTATTACTATGGTACCAGGTACTGGCAGGTACTACTAGTACCTTTGTTACTAGAGTGGCGATATACGGTATATATTATGGTATGCCTGGCCTGCCGCAAGTTCATGAACAAAAATGCTGTCACTTCTACCATAGACAGTTCGAGAGGTGAAGCTCTGAAATGCAGGGTCCACCAAATATGGCTCATATCCCATTTGAACTGGAGACTGATACTCGGAGTACCAGGGTAGTCTATTAGTCTACCTGTTGCTACTAAGTACTCCGTTGGTCTCACGTTGAATGTTATTGCAATTGATTGGAATTGGATGAAAAAAAATAGACTGGCAGAATAGAAACCAGGTGTTTGTCTGTCAGTCGCCCGGCAAACATAATTTTTTAATAGGCATACCCTTAGATAGTCTTTTTTATGCTCTATAAGGTGATGAAAGTCTTGTAATGATCTGGTCGTTTTTCATTTAGAAAAAGAAGTTACAAAAGATGAGTTAACACGTGGGACTGAGCCACAAAGTAAGCTTCAACTGTCCACATCTCTAAATATTTTTTGCACCTCCGGACGCATGACAGAAAAAAACACCTGCCTGGTTTCTATTGTTGTTGTGCCAGTGGTCTTAAATAAAGTACTGACGAGGATAGTCAAGCAAATTGACATAAAAAAGAAATCCAAAACAAGCCAAAGCAGAAGATCAATGCTTAAACTAAATTGGCCAGTTGCTAATGCACACCTGTTCCTACTCAACAAGAGGAATAAGATTGCTTGAGGGAAATTGGCTGGATACTAGTGTTAAAAACATTCAGCATGGGGTTACTACTTGTTGAAGGAGGTGTGAATACCTACCTGGTATTTGAGATATTGGTGGGTAGAACTTCCTAGTAACAGGCGGCAACAGGGTTTGGCTGAAACAAGTCGGTACTAGTACCCTAGTACCTAATACCAGTATCCACTTGCCATCATTAATAATGGTTGAAACGAGCTCCATAGAGAAACAAAAGTGTGCGATCATGAAAAATCTCCAAAATGAATCTACAGCCTGATCCTTGATATCAATTCTCGTGACTTGCCAGTCCCAGAAAATCGAATCTCAGTGCACAACCGCTATTCTTTTTTTTTGCGTAGACGACTGCACGCTTCGATTCACCACAATACCACAATCTATCAACGCACATAATAATAATATCCTCTCATCTACAACCATTTACCTGGAACAGCATGAATAATTTGTGCAGATTACTTTTGGCAGCATGTATCCCTTGCTTGTGGTATGTCATATCTCCGGCATAGTAATCTATAATTTATTGATCCGAGACCAACCTAAAACACGAGAATTGTTTTCCCTCAAAACTCACCACTTGCAACTTGCATCGTCCTCTTTACTTTCTCTCAATTGAATCAATACAAACTTAGCGCTGCAAATCCCGTCACAAACTTGGAAGGGTTTCTTAAATTTCCAGATATGACCGCGTATAACTTGACAGCTAGAATCACATTGAATCATGACGAATATACGACCTACTCTCGGAGTGATGGATCATTCATCATTTACAACGTACCGCCTGGTATTCACCAGATTGACATTCACGATACCAACTTTCATTTCAGCCAAGTCAAAGTCCAGTTGCTAGAGGACGATATGGACGCTCCTAAGTGCTTGGAATACGCTTATCCCGGAGCAACAAAACGAGTGGTTTCCTATCCTCTCCAATTGACAGCCACGGCAACCTATCTATATTTTGAAGCCCGCAAAGGATTTACCATTTTCAGCATCTTTCGCAATCCCATGTTTCTCATGATGGCCTTTAGCGTAGGTATGATGTTCGTCATGCCGAAAATGATGGAAGGCCTAGATCCCGAGGAAAAGGCACAAATGCAACGACAGATGAAGGCTCAATCAAATCCGACTCAAATGATTCAAGACTTGCTGAGTGGTAAAGGACTCGGGGGAGATGAACCAGATCCAAAAGGCAAGAAAATAAAGAACTAAACTACTAGACTGTTGAATTTGATTCAATATAATGTTATAACGTTTTGGAATGGCCATGTGTTGAATTTACTGCTTTCGTTATCAAGACACTGTTTAACAACAGTTTACTCTGCGTTACTTTTATTCCAGTATATTCATCAATGACGAATTTCTTCTCATAAGCTGACCCATAGTCATCCATTACTTTATTCATTCTGCCGTGGAAAATTCGACTCGATTGACAAAGGGTATATCCAACAGAGCTAATTCTAATCCTTGCTGAACCTTGTTGGATCCTCGCCATTCAATGTTGACGACGCCAAAGTCCAGATCTACACTCGCAATCTTTGCAACTGCTCCCATCGCGGTAATTGCTGGGTAGAGACGATTGAATTCTTCCTCAACGGCTTCGAACGTCAGCTCCTGTGGACTCGCATTTTTGTCTTCCACTTGTATTACCTCCTTGAAATCGCTAAAGTTTTCCTTCAATACACGTTCAATGCCCATGCTCATAGTAACCGTAGATGATGGACATGAACCTATCCACGTTATTTACGTAGATAGAATGTAGATACAATGGAAAGGTGTAAGTACATGCAAATTCAAAATACAATTCAGTGCTCGGCAAGTGGATGCCTCGGAATGCATGACTTACCGCAGGCACCCTCAAGTTTCAAGTACACGGCACCTTTCTCGGCATCTACATCTTCAACTGAAACATTTCCACCATCGGCGACCAAATACGGTCGAACTTCATCCAATACTTTATCCACAGTTTCTATGCTCAGAATAAGTTCTTTGTCATCATCTGAAGCTCCATTTGCTCCTGTCCTTTCCGAATCGGAATCAAAGGGTGAGACAATTTCGTCAGTTTTCGAGACAACCGATGAAGCTGCTGCTAACATTTCTGGATCCCATTCATCGTCGTCGTCGTCATCATCATCGTCATTCGAAAACACGTAATCCTCAGGTCGAATCGCGGTGCCACCTGCTTCGTCAGCAAGTCCCCGCCACTTTGTCGCCCAATCGTCCATGGCCGTTTTGGAGGGTATCGCGAATGACAGTGCCCGAATATGAGATGTCTTGGCAGCACCAAGTGACTCTGCGTGTTCTTGCAAACTTGATTCCAAGTCCATCGAAACTCCAACGTATTCCACACAATCCCAGCCTTCGCCTCTAAAATATAAAATATATACACGAGTTCAAAGAAACAGGTCAGATAGAAAAGTAAGAATCAACAACTTCAGCAACAGCTCCTGTTGTGAAATTGTCATAATTGGCACGCACCCTCGTTTGTAATCAGAATTTAGCAAGGCATAAACGGCTGCAACTTTGTGTCCTTTCAGGCCAGCCTTCATAATTTTGAAGGGCAACACTCGCTGTCCATCCAAAACAGGAGCCGGCGCCGACACATCAGAGGCATTCGAAGCACTCAGGCGAGTGGAAAGTTGTGGTGCATTTTTTGTTAAACTTGTTGAGGGAAGAAGCTGCTGTAAAAAATGATTACCGTTTCTATTGTTGATTGGGATGAAAGCATCCGCTGCGAGCCATGCTGAGGAAAGGGTTAAGAGAATAATCACTTGCTTGGAGGATGAAGACACCATGACGAGGGGACTTTGGTAAGATTGTAACGTCAGGTTGACTTATTTGAGTTATTGTTTCATCAATCGTATTGGAATATTATTAAAAAGAAATACTGTACTCTACTCATGTAGTGCGTATCAATAGAATTTCATTTTTTATTTATTTTTGGGCCGAGCGTACAGTAAAAAAAGGTCGCACCACAGCTGAGGTCATACTGATGTCAAAAGATCTAACACCCGGGCACGCACATGCATTGTTTCGGGTTTTCGAACTGAAACAAAAACAAGCGCATATCTGGATTTCTCGATGGCGAGTCTTGCCTATTAGGTAATAAACTTAATGATCTTTTCTAGGTTCCCCCATAACGGGATTGGTAAAGTTGCAACTGCTCAGCTGGCAACTTGCTAATGGCCTGCAGACTTGACACTCCTGTATCACCTGTATTCTCTAGCATTTTGGCACAACGCATCCAACCTTCCCACTGCCGGCGGTCGCTGTAAATCTTTCCTTCCACCAAACGCGGCAACAGAACGCTGGTAATCCACGAGTGAAGACTTTCGTGCTTCGAGCAGACCAAAATAATTGTCCGCATGTAGGCAAGGGGCAGGCCTTGTTGTCCTGTTAGGAAAAGTCCACTCATGTGATCCAATGCAGACATGACAACTCGGTCACTGTAGACTTCATCGTCGTCGAGACACAGTCGTATGGCATCCAAGTATCGCTTTTGGGGTAAACCAGCAGCGGCAAAATCGAGATTGTGCAGAAAAACGAGCTGCTCGCATAAGGTCATACCCTTCAGAGACGGGTTTTCTTCGTCTGGCTCGTCTCGGAATAATAGAGCTTGCCGAGCGACTCGGTCACCCATTCGTTCCAGAGCTGACAAGAATACGGCATCATCAGCAGTCAAAAAATCGGGCATCTTTTCCACCAGCTCCTTGCGTTTCATAGCAGATACCACGGGAATGATATAACGTGGGTCTTTCTTTCCATCATCGCCGGCCTTGCTCGCTTGAATCTCGAAACAAGCTTGGATCATGTCATCACCGGGGCCGTTTCTATCCGAGCTTGGAGCCAGATTCTCCAGAAAAGCCAGAACCAAGGAAGATTCAGCGTCACTCGCCATTTCTGCAACCTTCTTGGCGATTGCTGCTGCTCCATGTTTGGTAGCGGCCGCTTTGGCCATCTTGGCCATGTTGGAGCGGACAGCCTTGTGCAAGGCATCTGCTTTGTCGCGGCAACTCACCTCGAACAAAGTCTTGATGATTTCCGGACGTCGGATGCAAAGCGCCATCAATAAAAGAGCGGGTTTCTTGACCTTTTCCAAGACTTCTTTTTCGACATCGCTGGAAGGAAGGCCCGCCGAACTTGGAGCCTTCTCTGATTTTTCGGCGTATTCCTTGCTTGCTTTCTGTATTTCTTCGTGTTTGCTTGCAGCGAAAATAGCAGCTTTTTTTAGCTCCGAAGTCGCAGCATCCAAGACACAATTTGCCAATGAATCACATTTGGGATACAAGACATTCATGACCAACTTTAACGCCTTGTCCTCGATACCTTGACTTGCAGGAAGACTCCCCGAAGCGACCATAACAGCACATTCGACAGCGCCTCTTCTGGTCGCCTCCTCGGACCTGGAGAATGCTACATCACGAAGAGCCAACAAATATGTTGTGGCACGCTTCTCTGCGGCAACTTTGGCGGCATGCAGTGCTGCGGAGGCAGCAATTGTCTGTTGCGATGATTTGCGAGCGGCATCGGTCGCCTTCTTAGTGATATCCACGACGTCACAGAGAGCCCCTGCCATTTCCAACGACGACGGAAAAATTTGAGGTAGGCTTCCAAAGATTCCTTGCATCGTCACGGCTGCGTCTGCAGCCACCTGCTTTCTTTCAGCGTCGCTCGGTTTGTCGTTGGTAAGTTGTCCGGCGCGAACAACAGACGCAAAGAACATACCCACGCTATTCTCGTACTTCTTATAGTCGTCGGCTGTTTTCTCGTTCGTCTCACTTGTGTCTTCCACAGGTACAGTCTGCGCGAAACCTTCATATAGAACATGTTCACTTAGAGATCGGCTCTTCTCGCTATTGAAAGTAGATTCTTGGGCTCCAGAAGCCTCCGCTTTGGCAGTAGAGTCCACAGCAAGGCAACTATTTACAATAGGATAGTCTCTCAGAAACGAGGCCAAGGATTCTTTTTCCTCTTGCGTCGCTAGTTTGTTGTTAAACAGTACGGAACTTTCGGCTACCATAGCACTAGAGGCTGCGAGCACCGAGGGTGCTTTGACATTCTTCAGGGTCCAAGCCAATCGTGCGGCGATTTCATTTCCAAATTCCGCATGATGCTTCGATCGGGTAACCATGGATTGCAGGACAACGCGACCCAATGCATCGGAGGCCGCAGATCTAGCCTGTTCTTGAAAGAGTACCCTAGGGTCCTTTTCTTTGGAATCCGACTTTTCATCGATACTAGTTGTGCTATTGGCGCCTTCTACCTTGCTGAGAAATTTGCTAGAAAGTGTAAATTTTTGTTCGTTTTCCAGCTGCATTGACCAAGTATCTCCACCATCTCGATCGTACCACCGCCCTTCTTCTTGAGCAAGAGAGGCACCGTTTGTCATTATTGCGTCGACTAGAAAATCCAAGGTCACAGCCGCGTTTCGCGATTTAGAGGCCCCACTGGGCGGCCGTTTGGACGGTAAATGCGTCAGATTCGCCAAGACCAATTCTATAGCATCCGACATATTCTGTGGCAATTGAATTCCCTGGCCCAACCCCCGAGCCTTTTTGGCTTCTCTTATCTTGGCTAAGGCATCGTCTGTTTGCGTCTTCCGTTTTGTAGAGCGGTTTTGGTCATCGCTGGCTTCCCATTCATACAACATCCTCGCTTTATTCTTAGCGGCACGCCCAGCTGATTTCAAACTGTGGGCTTGCTCTGCCATTTTAAGAGCTTTATCGGCTTGGATTTCCATATCGCAATTCACCAATGCAGTGTGCAAGTACCCTGATGCATTGGTTGAGACAGACAAGGCATTGCGCAACAGAGTCAGACACGATGCCTTTAGATGCGCAGTAATGGCAAGGACTCCAGCTTTTGTCAATGCTCCATTTTCAGTAAATCCGGGTGGATTCATAGTTCGTCGAGCCAGGCAAAGGGCAGCTTCTTTGAAAAACATGGGCCGATTCAATCCGAGTGCAGACATGGAATTCAATGTCAAGGAGTATGGCTTTTGGGAAAGGAGAAAATCGAATTCGATATTGCTTCGATCGACCGGAACATCCACAGCATTCTCCTCATCACTACCGGGCAGAGCCGATTCAATTTCAAGATAAGCCAGAGCGGCGGGTTTCAAAATGGTCACAACTTGTGAGGCGGGTGATCCGCTGCCACCGCCCGTAAGCAGCATATCGGACAACAAATTGCCATCGATTTTCACTTGCCCTCCTAAAAGTGTCAGTCCCCGTAACGCCGCAAAAGAATATTCTGAAATTTCCTCGAGCGATTCTCTGGTGATGCTGTGATGGCCCATAGGCAGATCCTCGAGCGACCAGTCCGAACTCTGTCAAAATTGTTAAGAAAACGAAAAAGGACATGAAATGTGAGAGAAAGAAAATAATTAATTACTAATATTGTGAAACGAACACTACGGTAAATAAATGACAAGGGTTTACAGCGCACGAATACCTACCACATGATGACCCCCACCACTCCGACTATCTCTCCCACGCTTGGTTTCTTTGGGCTTTGGAGAGCACACCAAGGTCAGAATTTCCAAGAATTTGATGCTCGATGCTCGAATCGCTGTTGATGCCGGCGATTCTTCGTCCGATGTACTGAGAAATAATTTCTTGAGCACGCCTTCCGACATTTTCATGACGGGCCCAAACAACTTGGAAGCTCCTCTATCATCGGCATCGGCAATGCGTTGCGAAATGTGTCGCATAGAAGGTCGAATGGAACTCGATGCCGCCAGTATGCCTCGTGAGGCTACTGCCATTTCGGAAGCTTCATTGGTAAAGACGCCATCTGTGGTACAAGCAATGGATGCTTGTACCCAATACCGCAAGATTTCTCCTTCTCGTGCCAGTTTCTTCTCGCGTCGTCGTTTCTGTTGCGCTCGTTGTTGCGGATTGTTACTGGCGGCAGTGTGATGCCCCCCTCCTCCTGCTCCGTAGGGACCTTGATTAGGTCCCGTTGTTGTGGTATCCAGCCACGACCCTGCCTTTTGACATTCCTGGAACAGTCCCTTGAGGGCCTCCAAGCTACTTGCCCGTTTCGCAGGAATGGTATCGGATTGTGCCATTTCCAACAGGACCGGCAAGACCAAATCACTGACCACACGTTGCCACACATCTTCCGCACTCAATTCGACCCCCTCCGTTCCGGCACCATGATAATAGGTACGAGCCACAGAAGGACCGGTATGTGCGGCGACTTCCAAGACGGGTCTCAACAGTGTACCGAGTTCTTCGTGGACCGACGGTGCTCCGGGTTGGTTGCTCGATCTGGTACCAGGATGTAGCTTGACATCATCGAGTGCCGAAACCACGCGACCTTCTAAATCGTCAATGGCCAACAACAGCGGATCTTCCTTTTCACCAGCATCGTCCACCTCGGATTGCATATCCGGAGCGGCATTGTCATCATCGCTCAAGTTATCATCGTCATGTGGCAAGGCATATTCGTCTTCGTCCATATTACTGATTTTGATTGGGTTGTGGTGATTGGTGATTGTGTTTGTGTTTGTTGTTGATGCTTGCTAACTTATTGGAACAGGTAGCTAGTACAGCACTTTTACTGGAAACTATTCTTCACTTGTCTCTAACAGAGTCAAGCTTAGGATCGGTTTTTGTTGGTAGCTTGTTGCGTTTCTTTTATGCAATGGCAGAGTGACTTGTGGCTTGTGTGGTTGTTGTGTTGGAAACCAGCGGCTTGCTTGTGAAAATCTTGCTTTTTTTTCGGTGTTTGAGGTTGAGGCAAAGGAGCAACTATGCGATAGATTGATGCATTGATTCGTTCAACTATGCGACCAATTTATTTCGCGTAATGCCGTAGGGGACGTGTACGATTAGTTTGGTGGAGTTCGTTGGCTTGAAAACTGTGAAAGCTTCCGATTTTTCGACGGCGGTGCAGCCTATCTAGTGTATTGTATTGTAGTACCATTCTCGCAAGCTAGCCGAACAAAAATAAGCTACAGGTAATTGTTAACATATTATATTACGAAAAGGAACTGGATGGAGCAGACACTTACCTGCAGTTATCGAGTACAGTAGCAGTGCTACAGTACTAGTACTACGGATCTGTGTCGTTCGTGCAGTACACACTGAAAAATAGATGAGTGAGTCTTAAGTCTGCTGCAACTGGCTTTTTGCTCGCACGTCAACTTGCGGTCCAGGTTCAGAGGTATATATGGAAAAAGAAAATCGTATTACAGGAAATGGTTACGACGTTACGGTAGAGTAATTGATAGTTGTTGTGCTGGTGCTGCATACGAAACGTACCAAAAAAGAGCGCTAAGATCGCCTTTCCCCTGTTATGCTATTCCGACTACGATTACTAGACTAGCGAAGAAAACGATTGGTCTAACGTAGTATGAATGAAGAGCATGTTATTGTTACTTTTAAACAAAACGTTTTTGTCTTCTCGGTCATCAAAAATGTCGGGTTTTGCAATATATCGCGTTTCAATTTGTGACAAGACTAAACCTCCCCTCGCGCGAGTGATTTGCCCGACTCCATCATCTGGTCTGCCACGAAACTACTGTGAAGAAGCAGGTGATAACACCAAATCAAAAGTAAGTACCAGTAGGAGGGTCTACTAGTACCAGTAGTCTACAGCTAGACCCTAGCTACGGAGTAGTAGACTAGTCTAGTGTGTCTTGAAAGGCAACGACTTCACTCACATAGAAATCCCTCAAGTAACATATCACATACAAGAAGAAACACGAAGGGTTTGTCCCTGCCCAAAGATCTACTACTTCCACCATCCACCAACACAAGCGAAAACCTTTTAAATAAGATATCAGAGTACCTTTGATTTCCCTGTCAGCAGAACTGAGACTTTTATTGTCTGTATTGCATTGGTGATTGAAGCGAGAGGTTCCTCTTCCTCTTCCTTCTTTCTCTCCATCTTCAGGCGGAGGCTTCATCCTTCAAGCTCAAGGCTAAGAACGTCTGACGAACCCTCTATTATTATTTCACCCAAAATCATATCGTCGAAAGCAGTTATAAAGAAATCACGGACGCAACTCAAATTATACTCCAATAATAATAATAAATACTCCGAGTACTACGTACTGCACTACTCCTAACTAAGAAAGGCTTTGGAGCAAATACACGGAACGATAACAATAAGGCAAAAACCAAAAATGACGAACTCGACTCCGTTAACGCAACCAGGAGCAACAGCATGTCTCAATATATCCGATACTACAGGAAGCTCCACAGATGCTTCTGAAATTGTAACACCATGTCCTTCGGGAGAAAGTAGCAGTAGTTCAATCATGCAACAGCAGCAGCAGCATCAGTCACCCGCCGCGGTACCATTGGCTTTGCCCTTGTCACCGGCACGGCCGATGCCGAATACGAATGCGAATGCGAATACGTATACTTCCCAGATTGTGCACCAACAAATGGTCAGTTCGGTTCCCAATTCTCCCGCGCCTCGTGCTCAAACGGATGTGTCTCCTGCAGTGACACCCCATCCCGTCAATCCCTTTGATCAGACACCAGTTCCATCAGACCAAGCAAACAACGGAATGGCTCTTGGATTGGAACAGTTGGAACGACAGCAAGATGAAGCGCAACGAAGACGCCAACAGCAGCAGCAGCAGCAGCAACAACAACAACAACAAAAAGTACCTGCGGCGGCTTCTACTACAGCCTTGCCGCCTCGTCGTCATCCGCAAGTGCCGTCTGCGCAGCCGGTCCGACGTCAGCTCTATCGTGGAATGGAAGATGACGATGATACACATACAGCGCAAACGAGTACACAGGCCAGTCGGAGCCACGCTTCGGTAGGAAGTGGTGATGATGCCTCCGAATTGACGGCGCAAAGTCGCGAGGCTACTACTACCAATGCTACTACTACTAATGTTCGGAGTACTACAATTTCCTACAACAACATGAGTCAAAAGTTTGGACGTATGATTGAAAAAACAAGGGTATGTATGATATATGATATATAAGAGGATTGGTTGCCCGCTATGGTCTTTGTTTTGTGCACGAGTCCTGACCCCTTGCCTTTTTCTTCTCTCTATTACTTCTCGACTCGACCATCACATCCCGTGCCATAATTCTTCTGCCATAATTCTCCTGTCTGTAGAAGCGCCTTTCCTCACATTCAAATCAAGACAATCCTGCTCTCGACAGCGATGACGATTCCAACCAAGAGGATGAAGTCGCTCTTTTGTACGGACACTTGCAAAAATTAGGTCGCAACGGAAAGTGGCAAACACGATGGTTTGAAACGGACGGGGAGTGTTTGAGCTATTACAAAACATCCAAGCGCTCAAAGCTTTTGGCAACATTGGATTTGGAAAAAGTTGGAGCCATTGTGGTCAATATGGACGATCCCAAGGGATGTTCCTTTACTATGCAGGTGTTGGGACGGCCTTATCATTTACGAGCGGAGAGTCGCGCTGTTTGCAAAGATTGGGTCATTACGCTCAATCGAATCAAGGAGGCACGGTTGCAACAGGGCAATGTGAAATTGGTGAATACGACGCCGAAGAAACATCTCGTGCCACCGTTTCGGAATATACCTGATTTGTTGGACAACCGAGAAAACATTACCGCTAATTATACGCACGGAGTCGTTGCCGTGGCAAACCGACAACGCACACGGGCCGTCGATGGTGATTCGACGAATTTGGAAGACATGATTGCCGAAGGAGAAAAGGAAGAAATGGAAAATGATCCGAGTGATAATAATGGATACGGCGAAAGTGCAAGCGTTGACACTGACAGATTGTCTCAGGTCGTTTTGGCAAGGTGGCAAAAGCGAAAGTCGAGCATGTCCAAGATTGTGTCGAAGGTTTCCCGGTGGGCGAAAAGCTTGAAAAAGTACAATTGTGCAGATACCGAAACAGATCGCGAAGTGATTTTGGATCAACACGTACATCCTCCCGGCCACGACGATCCCAAGGTGAGTAGGATTTTTGTCTGGTTAGCTTGCTTGGTAACATAGATGGATGATATTCTGGCTCAAGTGTCTCAACCGCCTTTGCTGTTCTTACATTGCTTTCCAGCGCTCTGTACAGTCAAGCATTGAGCGCCAGAAGCTAGCTCCTAAACCAATGGCGGAGATTATCACGGACCAGCCTCCGGCCATCGAAGCTACGATGCTTCCTCCTCCCGAGGTTTCTATGCCTGTCACCGAAGAAGATGAAAGCAGATATTTGTCGTAATTGTGAATTGTAGATATGATGTAAAGCAAGGTTTATTGACGACGGACACCAAAGGCTTCTTTGTGATTTTTGTCATTTCCTTCCTTTTACTGATCAAGAAAGAATTACTTAGTATGTTCATTGTGTAACTTTCTATTCTCCCAAAGCGGGGGGTTATGTGAAGCTATTCTCAGCTCGACTTAATACTCTTCATTAATCTTATAAATGTACCGACTGTAAATACGACTACTCCGGAGTAGAGTACTCGTCTATCGCAGGCAGGGAGCTACTAGACTACTAGTAGTCCTAGTACAATAGAACTAGTAGACTATTAGAGCTACTCAAGAGTAGACTTGCTCGTAGTCTACCTGGTACTATTGTAAGTAGCATAATTGCAAGGCCTACTGCAAAGAGAGCCCATGTGCGTCGTAATATAAAGAACACTCTTCACTTGAACCTGCTGATGAAGGCCAGACGTTCCTCGGCTGGCTCTCGCTTTTTTCATCCTTTGTTCGTGTCATCAATACAGCGCCAGCATACTAGCTAGTCTACTGGTAGGCAACACATCCCATGAATGAGATATCTGTTGGCAGCCAACACGAGCGATAATAGATTTAGACTAGACTAGCTTGTTGCTTCTCCCAACCTCAGATCTCCAAAAACGAAGCAAGGAGAAGGAAGATCATCATTGCACCATGGCTGACCAACGTCGTGTATCATACTTTTATGATGCAGAGGTAGGCAACTATCATTACGGTCAAGGTACGCGATGCACGATAATGTACGCTGTACCGCTGTACATGCAATCAATTTCATCCTGTTGTAAACGTTTGACTCACTCAATGTTACTTTGCCTTGTCAAACGAACAAACAATAATAATAATAATAATAATAATAAATAACAATAACAATGACCAGGCCATCCTATGAAACCTCATCGTGTTCGCATGACGCACAACCTTGTGGTGAATTATGGTCTCTATCGCAAAATGGAGGTCTTTCGTCCCCGCCTGGTCTCGCCGACAGCCATGACGCGTTTCCACAGTGACGATTACATAAACTTTCTTCGGGTGATTACCCCGGATAATATGCAAGATTATATCCGTCAGTTGCAACGTTTCAACGTGGGAGAAGACTGTCCCGTCTTTGATGGTCTCTTCGAGTTTTGCCAACTCTACACATCGGGATCCATCGGCGGAGCGGCCCGGCTGAACGAGGATCGCGCTGACATTGTCATTAACTGGGCGGGAGGTCTGCATCACGCTAAGAAAGCTGAAGCCTCTGGCTTTTGCTACATTAACGATTGCGTCCTTGCTATTTTGGAATTACTCAAGAAACACGAGCGAGTCCTTTACGTTGACATTGATATCCATCATGGCGATGGAGTCGAAGAGGCATTTTATGCTACCAACCGTGTCATGACAGTGTCATTTCACAAATTCGGGGAATACTTCCCTGGAACTGGAGATGTCCTGGATATCGGATACGCCGATGGAAAGAACTACGCTATCAACTTTCCTCTAAACGATGGCATGGACGACAAGGCCTACAGAAGTATTTTTCGACCAGTCATTGGAAAGGTTATGGAGATGTATGCACCTGGTGCTGTGGTTCTACAATGTGGAGCCGATAGTTTATCTGGTGATCGACTTGGTTGCTTTAATCTTTCCATTGGCGGGCACGCAGATTGCGTAGAATTTGTGCGCAGCTTCAACATTCCTATGTTGGTCTTGGGAGGAGGTGGATACACACTTCGTAACGTGCCTCGCTGTTGGACATACGAGACAGCTGTGCTAACCGGAGAAGATGTCAAGGATGAATTACCATTCAATGATTATTTTGAATATTTTGGACCCGACTACAGACTTCACTTGCCCGTTAGTAACCTGGAGAACCTCAACTCTCCTGAATACTTGGAACGCACAAAAGGACAGCTTTTGCATATCTTGTCCGAAGTGGAACCTGTTCCAGGTACTCAAATCCAAACGGGACAAATCGACTCCCAGCTCAACCCGAAAGGCGCCCAAATGGAAATTGAACAGCTTGCTCCTGACAATGATGATACACGGGACCCCAACACTCGAGTCACTTCAGAGGAAACTGGCCGAAAAGAGCACCCCGCCGAGATGGCATCATAGACTGGTGACTACTACGTCAATGTTTTTGTGATAAGAAATAGGGCGCGTGCGTGTGTGCGTGCATGCTAGCTACTACTAAGGGGTCAGTAGGGCATCTTGCTTGCGTGCATCCTTTTTTACACTACTACGAATTCGAAAAAATCAGCCCTGTTTGTAAGACGAGGAAAACATTGGCGGCATAGCAGCGTCGCCGTTGAATAATGTAAATGTGTTTCATACAAAAAAAAAATTATGGTACCTGTAGCGTGATCACTAGCTAAAAATAAAGTAGTGCGTGGTAATGTGATACTATGTTTCGATAACGAAAGCCTTTTCGATAGACACTTCATGGTAGAGTAGATCAGGCGCTTCGAGACGTCGCGGTCATCGCGGAGAACAACATCTGATTTGTTCCTAGTATTATACAAGAAATGTTTTTCATTCCTTTCAACCTTCAATACTGGTTCATCAAAACATCATTATCAACGTTAAAATGCGAGGTTTCACGCACATGAATAAAGGATGATATTGACAAATCGGGCATAAAGGAAGGCGGCAAGTCTGAAGCAACACGCGCACGATATAGCGATGATTGAGAGCCAGACTTGATTGCTGTCATAATTGGTGGGAAAAAGGTCGAGGAACACAGTCGGGAACTTTAAAAACCATGTCGCATTCCCTCATCGCGATCTTGATAAATCGACAAAAATCACCAGTGAAGGTTTGAACCCATTTTATGTGTTATCTGTGACGCACAGGAGACTCGTGCGAAGTGGCGCTTGACCTTGACAAGTCTGGCCATTTCCATTCTCTGTCTTCAAAAGTCTTGCTGCGGGCTATGCGCTGCTGGCCTGCGAAAGCCCAATCTCGCTTGAAGATAGCATTCTTTCAATCGAAAAATACAAAAATTAAATATCTAGTTGTAGCGGTTTGCATATAAACCTGGAGAAGTCGCAGGAGTTGCAAACAGAAACAGGAACGCAAAGATACGGCCTCTAAATAAATTTGTTGTTCGTTCTTAAAACGAGGGATGTTCCGCCATTTTTTCTTTTTTTTAATGGCCGATTTTTCAGAAAACGCGAAAATAAATTCCCAACCTCACGTACAGCTGCTCAAAGCTCTCCGAGTTGATTTTTCTGTATTCAGCTGCTGAACTGTCCTTGTCTATTTTACTACAGCAAGCAATAATATCTTTGATCTTTGATCGACTATGCCGTATTACAGTGTCGAAATTGACCAGGAGCGTCCCGAAGAAGAATTTGCTTGCCGAAGTGGCCAATGCTCCGACGATCTGCATAGCCAGCAGTCAGAGTCTGCGATGAGCTCCATCTATAGTGACGACTACAGCGAATCCACAAGTTTGGGTGAGATGCCAGAGGATGAAGATGCTTCATACCTCACTTCCATGCTGCAAAGGAGACAACCAGGTCTCAAACAAATTTGTGAAATGCCCACTGATGACGTGAACGCAGCAGACGAACCTGAAATGACTTGCGAGGACCCAGAGGAAGTAGTGGATAAAGATACCGAATCGGAAGAAAAGATCTCCAGCATGACCATGAAAAGCGCCTCCAACAAAGAGCCTTTGAAACCTTCCAATTCGCCCAATCGGAAGTACATCCTGTGCGGCATTCTGATAATAGCACTGGCAATTACGGCTACCCTGATTGTTTTACTTGTGAAGCAAACCTCTAGCAGCAGCAACACTACAAGTCAGTCTTTTATGTCGAATGCACAGGAGAGCATGATAGATGCTCCAACAAGTGTTCCCGAGGTCGCCATTAGTCCAAACCAACCGCAGCAAGACACTCCTGCGCCTGGAAATAGCGCTGTCACCAGAACGCCCAGCGCTGCACCGCAGAAATTATCTGTAGAAGGATACTTTCCCGTTACTGTAGGTGCTGCCGAAACCAATGGGCCAACTCTAGCTCCCACGGATCCTCCCATTGGTGATGATATTGACGCTTCCGCATATCTGAGCGAATTATTGAGCTCCGACACCCAGAGAGAGTTCTTATTGGACGCATCAAGACCTCAAGGACGGGCATTTCTACAACTTCTTGAGGACCACCAAAATAATTTTCGAGATTTTCCTGAAACTCACTTTCTACAATCTTTTGCGGTTCTCACACTCTACTATGCAACTTCTCCTGATGCCTGGGACACGGCTTTTTCCTGGACTGATCAAACATCTGATGTATGCTCTTGGACTGGTGTCGTGGACTGCGCAGAAGTTGAGAATTCCCAAGCGGTAATTGGAATTACTCTGTCATCCAAATTTGTTTTAGGTACTTTACCTGAGGAAATTTGTCTATTGGAACACTTGGAAAGTCTTGATTTGAGTTTCAACATGATGTCTGGCGTCATTCCTGATTGCTTGAGAGATTTGGTTTCTTTGAAGAACATTGACTTGAGCAACAACTTCTTTTCTGGAGACCTCCCACCTGGGGTTCTCTTGATACCGTCTCTTGAAGGGTTTAATGTGTCGGGAAACAGTCTCACAGGAGGGTTAGATACATTGATGGGCAGTATGTTTCTTGGAAGTGTGTACCGCACTTCCGAAACCTGGAAACTTCGCCGGTTAAACCTCGACAGCAACCACCTCTCTGGTAAACTTCCAGAGTATTTTCAAGCGCTGTTGAATTTAAAAAGTCTTACCCTTCACAACAATGATCTCTCAGGGGATGTGGGTAACTTTTGTGCGAACTCTGATCTCTCCGAGTTGACTGCCGATTGCCGGGAAGTTGCGTGCACCTGTTGCACGGTGTGCTATTGAAAATAAAGAAATGATGTGACTTGGACTGGAACGCTTGAATTCCCCTCTACATTTTCAGTGAGTGGTTGGTCATTATGGAGAAGTCCTTTTACATAGCTCTGGGGGAAATAATCGAAGAGGAGAGGGTGGTTGATTTTATGCAGACATACTCGCAGTACCATATGCTAAAAAACTTACTTGTAAAATGATGTTGAACATTAATACTGTCTATTTCTTGGTAATATTATGTAACAGTGTGTCTATTTCTTGGTTACATTATGTAAAGGTATGTGTATGTTCGTCTTCAACACTTTTCCTAGACTTTATGCCTTCATTCTTGCTGTATTCTAGCACTGTTACTGTTTTACTAGTCGAGGTGATCAATCCACACGACGGTTTCTTTGGTTTCCTCTTTCCATTGTTCTACATCTTTGGCAAATGTCTGACTGACTATCAAAGGAAATGCTATGGATGCATCCGAGCATACTTTGACGGGCTTGGCCGTAATGGCAATCTTTCCCCAACTCAATGCCTCATCAGGAGAGGCACCACTATCACTCCCATCGTATTCTTGGCCGGTATTGATAAAGACACTAAAGTTTGCACCGTTTCTCATTAGATTAGCGTTGCAAATGTGATGCTTGACAAGTCCTCCTCCTAAAATAATCATGCCTGTATGATGACTCTGCACAGCCAAATCATTGATCCGACGAATGTCCTCGTTAATGTCCAAGACGAACCCGGGGCGTTTGTAGGAATGAAAGTACAACATGTCTCCAACCGAACCATCCGTAAGAGCTGGAGAAAAGACGGGAATATCATTTTTAGCCGCCCAATATAAAACACTTTCAGGATTATTAATTTCCTGGCCGACTTTGTGAATGACCTTCGAGGGAGTCCAAACGAATTTCGCGAGCTTGTTGTCTTTATCAGCTGCAGCCCAAGCCTCCCACTGCTCATCCTGATAATCGTGCATGCTTGATATTAAGGGAGACATCCAATCTTCAAATTCACAATAATTTTTGTTGGGTACCTATCAGCCGTTTCGTAGTTGCTCGTTAGTATTGGAATTGTTTCGAAAAAGATGGAAAAAACACTTCAAGCAAAACATCAATTCATTAGCTTACCAGCAGATTGCCAATTCTGTTGATACCTTTCTTTCGAAGTTCTCGTCCATTTAATTTAAAATCTCCCATGAAAGTCGGTTGGAAACATTTGATGATATCTTCTTCAATACCTCCTGCTGTGGTAACTACGGCATCGACCATTTTGTGCTGGACGAGGAATTTAATGATTTCTCGTTGTCCGCAAGATATTTGATTGGAGGTGTAACCCAAGAAAATACGAGCTCGGATTCGAGTTCGAACGTGCAGAGGTTTGAGTGCGGGATCATCTCCCTCCTTCCACTCAACGTCTGACAGACGCCACTTGCGCATGATTCGAATTTGTTGAATGGCCTCACCGATATTGGACGCTTGAAATCCCGTCGTGGCAAACGAATCCATCAATGCATCGAGCATTTGTCGACTTTCTGGATTGTTCGTTATTGTGTCGTTGAAATCGAAACCACGGCACTGAATTGATCCCTCTGGCATACTGGACGATTCACCTAGGACAGCCGAAGCTGAAACGGACGGAACATGAGGATTAGCACTAACATTAGAATTTGCCTCCAATGGAGCTTCTTTCAGGATCGTCGCATTAGTATCCACTGTGCTGTCAAATGTGGTCCCTGCAGAGGCAATATTGTCTACGCTACTCATATTTATTTTGTGGGAAGAGGTCTGGTACTGTGAGCTGTGAGCTGTGAGCTGTGAGCACAGTTTCTAAGCTCGTTCTATTTTCTTTTTGTGTACGGTACAGACTCGTTTTTATTTTTTGCGGTTGGATGGAGAAGGTAAGTAAGATACATTTCAGTCATGCCTCTGACGACTGCCAGGCGAAAATAAGATCAATAGTGCGATTTATTTATTTGTTAGGAGTTTTATTGATTACTCGTAGCTGTCGATGACGAGACCCTTCGAAGATACTAGACTACCAGGTACAGTTAAGTGTGAGAACTCAAATCCAAGTAGAAGTAGCAAGTTGGCAAACTCCTGGCAAACTCCTGCAAACAACTACGGTAGACTATTCGAAATTTGCACCGAACTCTCATCAAGAAGTGACCAGACTACAGGCTTTCGTAACAAGCCACGCCTTATTAAAAAAAAAAACAGTGTAAAAGATGACCAAGATTACTCAAATTGAAGATAAGGGAGCTACCATTGCTTGGTCTCCCTGTCGGCAACATCCAGACATCATTGCTCTAGGCACCAAGGTAAGCCAAGCCGATGAGAAAAAGATACTATGCTGTTTGTGAGGAATGTCTACGTGGATCAAGGGGATCATCGCGAGCTTTTTCTAGTGTCTGACTCCTACTTGGTTCTGCTTTTACCTTCTCATTCGCCTGGGCAATGCCAATGACCCATACGTCGCATTCTATCCACCATACTATGTCCAAATGTCCTAACAAAAACAACTACAAACTACAACCACAAAATACAGGACTCGGGAGGAATTGGCTTTGAGGATACTGGTGGAGAATTAGATCTCTATGATTTGAATCTAACTTCTCCCGATGGACACGCACCCCAACCCCAACTGCTGGGGTCTGTCAAGACCCAGGCACGATTCGCAAGTACAAATTGGACGCTGAGTGAGCAATTGGCAGATCGATTTCCCATGGGACTTCTCGCAGGAGGCATGAACGATGGTACGGTCCATTTGTGGAACCCGCGACAGCTAATGCAACAACAAGATCCATTCGTCACGAGCATTGCCAACGGTGGTCTTTCGGGACCCATCAAGGCCCTCCAATTCAGTTCCCTGAATCCGTCTCAATTGGCGGCTGGTGGTGCCAATGGACAAGTCATGATTGCCGATATATCCAATCCCTCGAATCCCGATGTTTTTGCTCCCGCGGCCGATGGCAGGAAACAGAATGCAGAAATTACAGCGGTGGCTTGGAATACGCAAGTAGCACACATTTGTGCCAGTGCAGCGGGTGATGGAACCGTGGCCGTTTGGGATTTAAATTCACGCAAGGCCTGGTGCGAATTGCGATGCGAAGCATCCGGTCAAGCTGTCTCTGACGTTATTTGGAATCCTACGCAAGGATTGCACTTGCTCACAGCATCAGCGGATGATCGAAATCCTGCCTTGAAGCTGTGGGATTTGCGCGCATCTACTAGCATGCCATTGGCAACACTTTCGGGACACCAAGGAGGAATTTTGAAGACATCCTGGTGCCCTCACGATGATTCTCTGCTAGTGTCGTAAGTGCGGCACATTTTTCCTTTGCCTGGTATCACTTTGTTATTGCATGCCAGTTCTGTTTGAGTGACTCACATTTGTCATATTGTTACCATTATAGCTGCGGCAAAGACAACAAAACAATCTTATGGGATCTTCTTTCACTGCGACCTATTGCTGAAATTCCAAATGATGTTATTCAGCCTACAGAGGACATGAACGGCAGCCAGAGCGGAGCCATGTTTGGAGTAAGCGGATTAGGATCTGCTCAACAAATGCGATATGATATTCAATGGTCACCCATGAAGCGAGGATTGTTGGCGACATCGTCTTTGGATCGAAAGGTGCAGATTCACTCGGTCATTGGACTAGCAACCAAATGCGGACGCCCTCCCAAATGGATGAAGCCAAGTAGTAGTGTGGCGTGTGGATACGGTGGAGCCGTCGTCTCTTGTGGAAATATCGACAAAATTGTCCGGGTGAAAACAGTTGTGGAACAGCCTGCACTCGTAAATGTTTCAACAGCTTTTGAAGCCGACATGGAATCTACAAATGTTGCTGAATTTTGTGTGAAACGAGCATCCATCGCAAGTACAACAGAGGAAAAACAGACATGGGGATTCATGAAGGTCATATTTGCCGACAATGCCCGACAAGAATTGGTTCAGCACCTCGGTTTCGATGCGGACAGTATTTCCAAGGCAGCCAGCGAATACACTGAAAAGGCCCCTAATGGAGCTGCCGGGTCGACACCAGCCATGACCAAAGCAGCGGAAGTCGTTGTTCAAAAGGCTTTGTTGGTTGGAAATTTTGAAGCTGCAGTAGAATGCTGCTTTCGCGCTGGAAACTTTGCAGATGCCCTCATGCTCGCTTCATGCGGCGGTGGTGATTTGTGGACGAAAACGCAACAACGTTATTTTGAATGCGAAACTCACAAACGTCCATTCTTGTCGATCGTTCAAGCCGTCATTGGGAATCAGCTTGAAAGCCTCGTTAGTTCGTCGGACCCTGCCAAATGGCAAGAATCGTTAGCCCTGTTGTCTACCTATGGTCAATCGAATGAATTTCCGAACTTATGCATTTCTCTTGGAGATCGACTAGCATCGGCGGGTGACCACCATTCTGCAAATCTGTGCTACTTGTGTTCGCTAAGCTTGGAGCACTGTGTAAAACATTGGCTGGCCCAGCTAGAAGCTGCAAATCAGGTTTGTCTTTTTTAACATCTTTGGTCGCGATTTAATTTCATCTCAGTGAGTTCTGTTCTAATACTTCGAATTCTTTTATTTCAGAAAAAGGGTTTTACAGATCTGCTGGCTCTCCATGAATTTGTTGTGAAGGTGAGCGTGTTCATGAAAGCAGCAGGTGCCAAACAAACACTTTCTGCCGAGATTGCGGACTTGTTTTCGAAATATGCAGGAGCCCTCGCCGATCAAGGTTTATTGGTCACTGCGTCGAAGTATTGCAGGGGTGATTCGGAACAAAGTAAAATTCTTCGCGACCGGCTCTACCGTAGCCGCGCCAGTCAGGACTGCTTGCGAATTCTTCGCACACCGCCGCCCTTTCCCTTTTCCATGGCAGCCCCGAAAAAGACACAGGCCTCAGCGAACACTGCACAATCACAACCAAATCGAGCCAATGATGCTCGGATGCAAAACTATTCCGGTCATGCACAGCAGCAGCAGCAGCAGCAGCAAATCGCGACCTCCAGTTATCACAACACTGCTCCTGCTGTGCGTGCTCCCTCCCCAGCCTTGGCTCCACAACTCCCCGAAGGTTGGATTGCGTTGCAAGACCCAAGCAGTGGGAAGACTTACTATGCTAATCAAACGACAGGACAGACCAGCTGGGATCCCCCAGCTGGGGCGACTTCTGTCCCAATTCCGCAGACAGCTCCAGCGCCTGCGCCGCAACCTACGCAGCGCCAATATTCAATGGAGAATAATCCAGCAAATAGTGCTTCTGCCTCGAACTCAAAAAGTATTGCTTCCAAGTACGGCGACGGCTTTGTGTCATCGTCTTCACATCCAGAACTTGCTCACCAGTATGGTAATGTAGGAACAAGGTACGCTAGAAAAATGCTCTGTGAGGAAGCAGTGAAGCATTGTTTGCGTGCCTGCGTACACTCACGCTTTCTTGTTTGGTTGCTTTAGTAATCCTTATACGGGAGTGTCTCGACCAGGCATTGCGCAAGTTGGTGGCGCGAAAGCACCAGTGTCGGGTACTCTCAATTTTGATTACGTCGAACTTCCTCCGGAGTTCGAGCCGATTAAGGACGGTTTGCTCACCATTTCAACCAACCTGAGCCAAGCCCAACTGTCTGCAGCAGATAGGCGGCAAGTGGCGGAGGCGGAGAAGGGAATTGCGATTCTTGTGAAGAGACTTGCGCTCGGCGATATTGACGCTGGCGTCTGTGGTAAAGTATCAACTCTTGTGCAGGCCTTATTGAACCGTGACTACGCTACTACTAGTGTCTTGCAAAAACAGCTTGTGAACGACGATTGGAAGGAGCACAAAGACTGGCTGAAAGGGATCAAGTTTCTCATCCAACTGGCCTCAAAAAAGCTCTAGTAGTGTATGCTACTACTATTAGTAGCTAGCGAAGGAGTTTTAACAAACCATGTCAATCATCATCTCCTGTGAAAATTCTTGTTTTTATAATCGCAGTCCTGATAGCTACTAGAGGTTAAGGCTGCTCAGTGTACAGGAACGATCGATGCCTAAGATAGTCGTGCCTGGGACGCTGTTTCGTAAGTGTATCAATGAACTACTCAGTACTCCCGAATATTGATGTAATATTTTCCATCTTGTTTATCTACTAAACTAGGTACTTACTCCGACTCTAGTAGTAGCTAGGAGTGGCTTAGTAGTGCTGTAAGTGGGAATAGTTGTTATAGTACACACCTTCAGGGGATTTGTTCTGTGTTCAGAACGATTACAAAAAAATGAGAACATTGCCATGATATTATTATCATTTTCGAGGTCGTGATGATGGTAGCGGTAGTATTCAATAGCATCGCATTCATGACCCGAAGTCCCGAGAGACTATGACGTCAGCCTATTGTACCGCAATACGCACTCATAAAGACAGTAGTTTTAGTTCAGCCGATCTTTGGTACGCACCAAAAGGTTGAACTTCTTTTTTTGTTAAGGACGAGGGCTTTCTCTCACCACCATGAGATTCACAATTATTTATTCCGTTCGGACTTGCAATCGTTAGCTCTTTCTACTACGACCCATCCATCTTCCCCAAGTTAAGAATCATTATGATGAAAAATATTCTGATCGTCCTTATCGCTTCCCTGGCAGTCGCAACTGCCTTCGTCGCTCCGTCGGCAGCTAGGCCTATGACCAAGCTTTCGGAGAGTTTTGGTTTCGATTTTGCCGAAGATACTTACTCCAACCAGCCCGAATTTTTGAAGGGAGAGGGAGAATACAAAACTTTTGTTGGAAAAACTCAAGATAACTCGTTCCTCAACAGACAGGTTAGTGCAACATTTATGTGTTCGTCTTGTTTGCTTGGAAGTTATTGGGGTTGCGCATATTAATGGGACGAATTTTGAATTGCATTCTGAACCATTCTCTCTTGTTTTTATTGTTATCTTTGTTCATCTCTCCATTATCAACTGTAATATTTTTTCTTAAAATTAACAGTACAATGTTATCCGTCGCGTCCGAGAAATGAACCTTCTCAAGACCACTGCCGATGCCGGACTTCTTTCCAAATTGGAGGCTAACGGTCTCGACCTTGTCACCCTTGAAAAATTGCTCCCAGTCATTGAAGAGATTGGAGCCTTACGCCTTGTCGGTAACAACCAACAACTTCTTATCAATGGTGTCGCTCCTTTGTTGGTCGAGCCTGCTCCTCTCCTTCTGCCCATTATCGCTGGCGCTCTGGAAAAGGGACCCAGCGCATTCTACCTGGCTTCTGCTGTTGCCTTTGGCTTGGATGCTTACCTTTTTGCCACCAATGCCGAGCTTCCCTTTGTTGGTCTTTCCGCCGGTGTCGCGCTAGGACTTTTGTTGGTGCCTTTGGGTGTTGTTTCTGCGGTCACTGGATCCGCGCTTGCCAGCCTCAGCAAAAAATAAATTTGCTGCCATGATATTAACGCATATTGTTGGCTAGCTATTAAGAAGTGTTTATTAGAAAAAATGGTGAAAATTGACAATTTGTTTTAAAAAAAGAATAATTTTATGGGGCGACCTAGTGTGAGTTTGACCAGTAATTCGATTGCCTGGTTTGCTAGGTAGGTATATTTGTAATATTTATGTTATGATAGTGAAGGGATCAATCTACAACTCTAGGCTTTGTCGCTGTAGAGGGCTGCAACGGCAGCAAGCTAGTTTGGTTGCTTTCAGAGCCATATCATGCGCTTCCACACCAATCCTCAATGCGCCCAGTGCCACTGTCAGAAGTTCTGCAAAGATGTGACTGCCACTAGAAGCCTGTTGTCGCAGATGCCGCCTAATACTGTAATTACGAAAGTTAAATACGTAGTAGATCAAAGTACTCGACTAGGGACCAAAGCACTACTAGTACTGTAGTACCTAGTATGGTTGTTCTACGTGAGCTGCAGCAATCGTTGGCTGCCAAGGCCTGTAGTCACACGCTCTGCAAACTGCGCTCTCACATTTCAACGCTTGACCATCACATAATGATCTCGCAGCATGCGCACAACACTATTTGTAGCCTAAGGCGTAGCGCAGCTGTGCATAAAGTCTTGTGCAACGCAATCAGAACAGCCAAGTCATTGCTAGCTACATTGTACACACGGGTGAGACAAATTTCAAAATGGCAATTGTTTCGTTATAAGGTGTGTGTGTGCTGAGAGTGCGTGTAAGATGATAGATAGAGGAATAGTACAATTCGATGGGCCAATAGTCTATCTCTATGGCGCACGCAACAAGAAAAAGGATCGTGTCGTCACAAAGAGGCAGTGCGCTTCATAAAGAGACTCGACACGGACTGAAAAGGTTGCAGTGGCTCATGCTATTTGAGGTCTCGCTGTTGACGACTGGTTGATGCCATGTCCCATCCCCTTCAGGTGCCGTCTCGGACCACCATAACTCCCCCCTGCTGGTTGAATGTGTGTTGCCAAAAATTCTGACAAACGATCGACAAACATTGGTCGAACTTCGGCGTGAACGTTGTTGTGTCCCATGCCGTCAATAAAAAGGGGTTTTGCTTGGCATTGTGGCGGTAGTGCATTGTAAAGTCTCTCCGAATGGTGAAAAGGCACAATTTGATCCGAACGTCCATGTACTAGTATGACGGGCGACTTGATCATGGGCGCAAAGTCGACATTTGGAAACTTGTCTCCGTAAACGGTACATCCTGTATCCACAACAACACGATAGACTGAGAGGAAAGGAGCATGTAAGATGACTCCTCCCACGGGTCCATCGCTATCGTCCACCGATTTGAGTTGAGCTGTCTTGGAGGCAAGATAACAAGATGGACCCGATCCCAGTGACCGTCCATAAAGGACGATGTTTCGTGCTGGCACACCCAGGTCGTTTCGTAAGTAGTCATATGCGGCATCGATATCAGCATAGCAGTGGTTCTCCGATGGATCACCTGAGAAAGTGGGTAGTGGTCGAATGTTTGGCAGTGGCAATATCAACAGCAGGAATAACAAGTGTCAGACATAATCGTCAAAACAAACGCTGACCAATGATAGCTAATGTGGTTGTTAAACTTGACCGCTTGAGCAGATCCATCACAACCTGTTCTACAACATAATATAACGCAACAGGAATGCTTACCTTCATCATAGGCCATACCATACCCAGTATAGTCATAGGCCAGCAAGTTCACTTGCAGCATCTTACTCAGAAACTTGCACCAGGGATAAATGCTCCCCAGATCTTCCGCATTCGCATGGCTGTACAGAATCGTTATACCTTGCTCTGGCCCTGACGCCCGTATATCATTCGCGGACAGTGATTTGCAGCTCTCGACACCATTTTTCCGTCGGTACCCAATGTAAAAGGAAGGAATCTTGGACCCCTCTCTGGTGGTGAGCCATACAATCTTGTGCTCCTTGAGTTTGGATGGTGGTGGCGGTTGAAAGAGCAGTGTACTCACGGCATCCCCCATCTTGACGTTGCGCCTGTGTTGTTGTTTTCCTGAATGCTGGTGTCTGCGCTAGGTAGTGCCGAAACGCCGAAACTGTGTGGAAATGGCAGAGAATTGCTGTGTGCTGTCTTCTGGCTGGTTCTGAATAGGAAGAGAACACGGCTGCTATGGGTTCTAATGATGCACCAGCTATCTGTACAAGAAACTATGTAGTAGAAGAGCCTTGCTTAAGATGGCAACACGCTCTATTCAGCACTAACTGTTGTATTGTATCGTTGTTGTGAATGTTGTGGCAGCAGCACCGTTAGCATGCGCTCAACTGTATCAGTTGAGTTGTAGATAATTCGAGAGTGGAGGCAAGAAAGAGATGAGATAAAGACAAAAAGTCATGAAAACTCTGAATGGAACGCCATCGAGGCAGCCTTCCGTTGAGGAACAAATATTGGCCAGAATGGGCGGTGTTTGAATCACTGCCCCCAAATAAAATACCAGCATGCCCCTTTTCGTTGAAATACACCTTTAGTTTTTGTATATTATTAGAAGACACTTAAAGGGGTAAACTTGAATTTACCCTGATATCTTACTCACCTAATTACCGAGCCAGCCAACCTTCCAACCGATCATTTGAGACAGAGTACTCCCGCTACATTAGAGTCAAGGTTCAAAGGCAGAGTTATTGCTATCAGGTCCCAGGCTTGAATGACTGCCAGTGCCGCTTATTACTCAGTGCCGCTTATCACAACATCATGATGTTGTCAACTGGCCATTAAAGTAAGGCCAGAAGTCAAACCAAGCGAGCTTTAAAGTTTTTAGCTCTACACTACTAGTAGAGCTAGTAGCTAGTACAGTACAAGTCTACCTGTACTAGTAGCTTTTGGTAGTAGTAGTATTAAAAAATACTGTTCTGAAACTAAAGTGTCAAAGAAGTTCTTGCTGCTGTCGTTGCAAGCGTTTTACTAACTTTACTCGGAATTACTACGTGAATACAGCCCTGCCTCTCTCTGAATCGTTCCTTCTTACCGCTCGTAATTGCCAATCAAGAAGACACAGACGCTGTATGTGACACGGCACTTCGTGGGATTTCAAAAAAGTATCCTGGTCGGTCGAATCATTTTTATTCCCATTTTACCATACATAACCCGGATTTTTCTAGCTAGGGTCTATTAGAGGTGCGCCGCCAACACATAACAGTTGATCTACTGTTTCCTGTTGGTAATTCGCGTTTGGCACTTCAAGCGATGATGCATAACGTCATCTCCTACGTTGCCTTCATTATTTGTTTCGCCCTGTCTACTCCTACTAGAGCTTACAGCTTGCTGCATTGGGTGCGCGAACGAAGACGGGGGGGGGGGGGGGGGAAACATTAAAAGAGTTTTTAGGGGGTCACAAAAAAAAAAACTTTATAAGTGGCACCACACACAAAACGTCTCGAGAGGGGACGGGAG